>SDBT01014099.1_pt1 | contig 12762 bp, 8 predicted proteins | sample 2277101 | NCBI WGS metagenome assembly SDBT01 (sample SAMN10404973, study PRJNA504765) | marine sediment metagenome | isolation source: marine sediment core GS10_PC15, 103 cmbsf | place: Arctic Ocean: Southern Knipovich Ridge | collected 2010 | reverse complement strand
GGAAAACAACTCCTAGAATAATTAAGGGTAGATAAACAAGATATAAATGAGCTGTTTGGGTAATTTTATGCCACGGATGTCCCCCGCCGCCGCCAAAAAGAAAATCAGGCGAAAAACTTTTAAAGTAATTGCTCAGAAAAATTTTTCCATAATAAAAATATTGATTATAGAATAACCTAGCCTGCCAAAGATTTTGTTGAGCCAGGGCTTGTCTTTTGACATTATAGTCTAATCTGATTTGAGGATTGCCAAAAATGGTGACTTTATTTTTTTGATCTTTGATGGTATTTTGACTAAAGAAAATAACAGCCGTTAATAGTAATAAAATTATTAACTTAGCAACCGTTATTATTTTTTGCCTAAAGCTTGTCTTCTTTAAACTAATAATTTGATAAACAGCCAGTAAAAAATAAAATAAAGGCAGAATAATTAAAGCGCTTGAATATGTCAACAGGGTCAAAGCGGTTAAAAAATATAATAAAAAGGAAATTTTGCGAAAATTATTTTTTAAAAGTAAGTACAAAATTAACAGGTTAAGCAAAAAGCTCAGGTTAGCTTCAAAAGCAAAACGCGAATAAAAAATTGCCCAAGAAGAAATCGCCATTAACAAAGCGGTGATTATAGCTATGTTTTTACTTTCCCTATGCTCTTGATCCGGCATAAATAATTGTTTAACAATAAAATAAGTAGTCATCACAATCATAAATCCTGCTAAGGCTGACAAAAAACGGACGCTAAATTCATTTAGACCAAAAACAACAATAGGAATAGTAGTAAGATAAATATATAAAGGTGATTTGTAATCGCCAAAAGATTTAAAAGCTAAGGGAAATTTTAATCCCCATTCATCTCTTCCTGTTTTTAAAAGACTATAGGCATTATAGCCCAGCGCCGGTTCATCTGGATTCATGGATCCGGGAATTTTGCCTAAGTAAATAAAGCGCACCATAAAGGCTAATAACAAGATGGTAAAAAGGATAAGCTGGTGATTTTTTAATAGTTTTTCCATATTGTAAAAGTTGGGTTTAATGGTGTTCCCGCTTCTACTCCTAACTCTTGAGGCGAGGCAATAATCAATATCTTTTTTAGCTGATCAACGGCTAAATCTTCCGGCCGTAGTGATCTAAATCCTATTTTATCAATTATAAATGTCTCTTGATAGTTTAAAGGCTCTTTTTGCAAAAGTTTTTTTCTTTGCTCTTGGAATTTGGCTAAAGGGTAATCTGAGTACAAAAGGAAGTATAAATAAGGCCGGGCATACAAATTGGTAAAAATCACCTCATCTATCTGATCAAAATTGTCATTAACTATTTTAACCGCTTCTTTATAACCGCTCTGCCAAGAATAATAACTTCGCGGGGAATAATGAATATAATAATCGTGAAGGTAAAATAAGAATTGGCCAAACAGTAAACATAAAATCAGAAACAATAATATAAAATATTTTTTAACAAACAATTTTTTAGCTAATAAAACCAGGCCATAGGCGCTGATAATATTGAGAAAAATTACTCCATTTAAAGCTCTTAAGCTGTGAGGCACTTCATAGGGCACACAGGCGGGTAAAAATGAGATAAACAAACACAGATTTAAAAAAACAAATATTTTTTTATTTTTTAAAAATAAATAATATTCGCCCAAAAGCAAACCAATAAAGCCGGCAACCAGCATCACACCGATTCTACCAGTTGAATGCCTTAAATTAGGGTCACCGCTTAATAATAAATAATTTAAAGAGAAGTGGTCAAAATAGTGACCGATCAGTACTTTCGCTTGATAAAAAAAACGGTGGTGAATTTTTCTACTCAACCAGCTTTTATCGTCTTGTTCGATTAAATAAGATGAGTAACCAATTATCTGAGTGTCATTCATTATATTTTTGGTGCTTAATCTAAATTGTTCTGCTTGAGGGGCCAGAGAGCTTTTTTGCAAAGGCGAAACACAAAGGGAAATTAGAAGCAATAAGAAAGTAAGAGTTAAAATGTTTTTTAAAGACTTTTTGAAAAACATTAAAAAGCTTAAAAATAAAATTGAAGGTAAAATAATCCGGCTGGAATAATAGGTGTAAATTCCTAAAACAGAAAAAAATAAACTGGGGATTACAAAAATTAGCTTTTTTCTAAATTTAAGAAAAAAGAGTAAAGCTAAACTATTAAAGAGTAAAGCTAAATTTCCCTCAAAAGCAACCCGGGAAAACTGAAGATGCCATGGAGAAATAGCCATTAACAGCATCGCTGTTAATGGTAAGTAATTAGTAATTGAGTAATTGAGTAATTGAGGGTTTTTATTTTGATTTTTTATTTGAAAAAGTTCTTTAGTTAAAAAGTAAACTATAAAAATCGTAAGTGTTCCAGCAATGACTGAAGGCAATCTTATTGCCAGCTCCGGATTATTTTTGATTATCTTGAAAAATGGTACGGCAGTGATTATATAAGCAGGCAGCTTATAATCTCCCCAGGAAGGGTAAATGGGCTGCAACAAAGAATGGCCGTGTTGATCTTTGCCCGTTTGCGCAATTGATTTAGCATCTAAAGCCATCGCCGCCTCATCCCAATATAATCCCGGCGGGATAGAAGCTATTTTATAAATCCTTAACCCAAAAGCTAAGACTAAAATGGAGAAAAAAATTAAGATTAATTTTATTTTCATTAATTTATCAACTCAAAAAATAATGGTTCCCCAATTTTATTTTTAATCACTAAAGAGTTTATATGAGCATTTCTGGTATCTCCCGGCACTTCATGGAAAAGACCGATGTAGACCGTGTCTTTTTTAAGTTCACTCTCCCAATCAATCGATCTAAATTGATATTTTTCCCCTAATTGCGAGACGTGTTCAAAGCCAAGCTCGTCCACCGGATACCTTTTAATATTGGCTAAAAACCATTGAGGGTCAATTTTTTGATAAAAAGCAAGAAAAATATAAGGCGATTCTTCTGGTCGAGAAGCAACTAGATTTGGTTTTTTTTGTCTCTGCTGGCTGATAAAATTATAATAATCAATTATTTTTTTATATTGATATTCTAAACCTCCATCCCTATGGAAAATGTATTCTTCGCCGAGCTTAATTAAATCCAGCGTCAGAAAGACAACCAAGGCTAACACCAAAATTTTTTTAAGCTTAATATTTTTAAACAAATTTAAAAAGCAACCTAAACCATAGGCGCTAATAATCACTATCGGCACAGCCATCGGTAAAAGACGATAGGAACTAGGAGAACGAGTAACCACTGAAGGTAAAATTGGCGCGGCTAGCAACCAAACGATTAATGATAAAGTTTTTACCTCATGTTTTTTAATGATTTTAAAGCTACCCAAAATTAAAAAAGGAATAAGAACTAGAGGGTTTAATCTTAGACTCTTTTTATTGATGCTAAAACGAGGGTAAGGATCATTGCCAAAAAAAAGAAAATCAGCAGACAAGCTCTTAAAATAATTTTCTCCTGTAGTTATTATTCCTTCGATGATTCGATTATGAAAAAGTTGCACTAATTTATCATTGTTTTTATGAATATCTCTGATTAGGATTACTTTCTCCAAAATCAATGATTGATCATAAAATAAAGTCTGTTTGATAAATTTATCTTTAACTGCTTGCTTTTCCAGGAGTTGACTTAATAATAAAATCAAAAAAATCAGCAAGACAAAAATAATTTTTTGCTTTTTTGTAATTAAATTAAGCGGTCTTATTGCTAATAAATAAATAAAAACAATTAAAGCCAGAAGAATGGTGGTGTGATAAGTGAAAAGTGACAAAATCAAACAAGGAAAAACTAAAAACATTAGTATTTTATTTTTCTTAATTAATGCTAAGGCCCCTAAAGTAAGCCAAAAAACTACCAGAGTCGGTTCATAGGCCTGCCGAGAATAATCAATATGCCAAGGGCTAATGGCCAGCAAGAAACTGGCGATTAATCCAATTGCGGATTTGTTTTCTTTAAATATTTCTTTTGTTAAAAAATATATTACCCCCACTGTTAACAAGCCAAATATGGCCGAGGGAAGACGAACCGCAAATTCATTTAAACCAAAAATGGCTACTGCAGGTACTGTTGAGTAAATATAAACCGGCATTTTCCAGTCGCCAAAAGATTTAAAATAAAGAGGAAATTTTTTGCCATATTCATCTTGACCGATTTTTAAGATAGAATAGGCATTATAACCAATACTAGCTTCATCACGATTTATGCCTGCTGGGACTTCTCCCAGCTTATAAAATCTAAGAAAAGCGGCCAAAAGTATGACAAGAAATAATAAGATGGTTTTTAATTTAATTTTTCCCATATCTTAAAAGCCGGCTGGCCGTCTAAAAAATTTATTGTTTCTAATAAGTTAGTCTGAATAATTTCTGGACCGCCAATGATTAAACTGTTGGCCTCTTTTACCTGCGGATCGCCAATGATCACTTTGCCCAACTCAGCCACATTAGGATTAGTTTTATATGGCTCCATTAGCTTTTGTGTTTCTACTGGATCATGCTTGCTAAAAAATAGATAATACATGTAGCTCCGGCCATATTGATCAGTTAAATAAATATAATCATAGTTATTTACCTTTTCCCTAATATCTAAAATGGCTTGTTTATAACCATATTGCCATTGATCAGAATATATTTTGGGATAGTGATGATAATAAAAATGAAGATATAGCAATAATTCCAAAAACAGAAAACAGAAAACAGAAAACAGAAAGACCTTGTTCTTTGTTCGGCTAATTAGCCAGGTAAGGCCAAGTGAGGAAATAATAATAAAAGCGGGCAGACCTAAAATTGTCCGTAAACAGTGAGGATTAGTTTTGGTAATCGCTCCAGGAATAAAGCTGATCAACAGCCACCCTAAAACCAAAAGGGAGCTTTTTTGTTTTATATTTTTGACTAAAAAGATCACGCCTAAAACCACTGTCACTAATTCCCAATGGTACAGCTGACCAAATTCCTGGGTGGAATGGCGGGGGTTTTCATCACCGGATAAAAAAAGATAATTGGCATTAAAATAAGTAAAATAATTATTCAGAAAAATTCTGGCATATTCTAAATAACGATGATGGATTAACCGGCTTGCCAAACTATAATTGTCTTGACTGATTTTTTGATTAGATTCAATAATCGGATCTAGAGTGGCAAAAGCGCTGGTTTCCTGAAAACGCTGACGGACAGTCACATCAGTGAACGATTTTAAAAAAGGCAGGCAAATAACCAAACCTAAAATTAAACCGATTAAACCCATAAATTTATGCTGCCATAATTTTTTAAAATAAACAGTTGCTAATAAAATTACTAAGAGGGGTGAAAAAATTCTTGCCCCGTGATAGGCATAAATACTTAAAGCAAAGCAAACGGCTGATAAAGGTAGACAAAAACTTTTTTTTAAAGATTTTAGAAAAAGAAACACCGCCAGCACTACCATAAACAAAGCTAAATTGGCTTCAAAAGCAGCCCGGGAAAACTGAAGATGCCAAGGGCTGATGGCCATTAATAGCGAAGCTATTAATGGCAAGTAGTCAGTATTAAGTATTAAGTATTTAGGTTTTTTGTTTTTATAGCTAAATAGCTCCTTTACTAAAAAATAAATTGCTAAAACTGTCAGTGTGCCAAAAAAGGCTGAAGGAAATCTAACTCCCAATTCATTTAAACCAAATAATTTGATTGAGGGTATAAGGCTATAAACATAAAGCGGCGGTTTAAAATCCATATAAGAAGCCAGATAAACAATCGGCCAAGGGTTGCCCCGATGATCCTTACCGGTTTTTAAGAGCGAATAGGCGTCATAGCCCAATGCTACTTCTTCCCAATACAAAGAGGGAGGATTAGAGGATAATTTATAAACTCTTAAAACAAAGGCAAGAATAAAAATTACTAAAAGGCTAATTAATTTAAAATTTCTTTTTGAAATGGGGCTAACACCTCCTTATCTGTCAGAACAAATCGATTTTGTTTTCTTTTAATTAAAATCTTTTTTAATTTTAACAAGGCTTTTAAAAAACCCATAAAAAAATCTCCTCTAGTTTTAATCGTGGTCATAATTAAATGATACGCTAGCCAGAAAAAATGCTTAATTATAAATTCCTGATCAGTAAGGTTTTTCCAACAGGTTAAAAGCTGGTTGCGAAAACTAATTTGATTGATTTGGTTGACCGAGTAATATTTATTAATGGTTGAGGCCGGTTGATGGTCAATCACCGCTCTTTTTTCAAAATAAATATTGTAGCCGGATTTTAGGGCTCGGTAAGATAAATCAAAATCTTCCCAATAAAAAGGATTAAAATTTTCGTCAAAACCACCAAGTCTTACAAAAATGGCTTTATTGTAAATCGTAGCTGCGCCAAAAGCCCAAAGAGTGTTATTTTTATCTAATTTACCTGCCTTGTGGAGTAATAAACCTTTTCTAAATCCTCCCACGCCCCTGCCCCTAGCTCTTCCATTTGTCTTCTCCAAGCAACTAACAGCAAATGTTTTCTTGTCTTGAAAATAGGGTAAAATCAGGTTTATAAAATTATTTTTAGGCACACAGTCATTGTTTAAAAGAAAAACTAAAGGAGTCTTGGCCGCCAAAATTCCCCTATTGGCCGAACTGGCAAATCCGCAATTTCTCTTGTTTCTTATAATTTTTAATCTTCCCGCCTGCAACGCTGTAGCATCTGCGGGCAGGTCATTTTTAATTTTTAACTTAGATAAAACACTCTGTGTTTTGTCAACCGATCCATCATCAACCACAATAATTTCCACCTGAGGAAAAATCTTTATCAATTGAGGCAAATTCCTGTTTAAAAGGTTCTGACCATTATAAGTAGGAATAACAATAGAAAATCGATTATGCTTAGTCATTAGCTTTATTGTATCGCGTTTAGAGGAATTTTATCAAAAGACAGCTCTTGCCATCTTGACCATTGTTCTTCATTAATAGCTTTTATTTTATCTTTCTTGAAATAAATGTTTTGGGCCACGCCATTTCTGGTCACTTGCCAATAGTTTTCGGCCAAAGTGGAATTTAATATGGGCAAGTAGGCTGCCGGTCCAATTCTTTTAAAATCAGCGTAAATAAATTCCGGCGGATGATCAAGAAATATTTTCTCCATTTCGTGCTGGTCTTCAGGTATTTGATACTGCCAATCAGCGTAAATTAATTGCCGGGTGGCCAAATTTAATCCCGATTGCCAGTAAATCAAGGACTCATCTGGAAGAACAGCCAGGCGACCGTTTTCTTGAGCAATCGCCTTCATTGCTTCACCAACAAGATAATAAGACAAATAATTCAGGTTGTTTTCATAAACTTTATCTATTTTGGTGAAATAAGGCATATCTTTATTGGTTAAAAAATAAACCGTCCCACTAAAAACAAGCAGTAAAACTAAAAACTTTGTCAACTTGTTAACGTCTTTGAGTATTCTTCCAAAACTTAAGCCGGTAAAAAAGATGACCCCAGCATACCAGGGTAAAAGATGAAAGGCACTGCCAAAATAATACATCTCTCCGGGAATTAAAACTCGATTATTTAAAAGCAAGGTGGTAAAAAGCAAAAAAAGCCACCCAAATTTTGTTGAGAAAGCATGTTTTTTGTTTTTAAAAATGAAAAGGCCGTTAATTAGCAGCAACATAGTAAAAAACTGAATTAATTGATTTAAAATTGAGTTTTTTCCTTTAATAAAAGACAGGATAGGAAAGGTTAAAAAAGTAAGCCAATCCCATTTTGATTTTTGCAAAGCAATGCTGGGAATAACATATTTAAAATTGTTAAAAATAGTTTCTCGAAAATAATCAACTGGTGAAAAGATTAAAAACAAAAAAACAGTAGGAATAATAAAAGCAATTAGAAATTGCTTGATCTTCCTTGTCTGCCAAAGATAAACTAAATTTAAAAAGATCAGGCTGGGAATAATCGGCAACAAGCAAAAAACAGTTAAAAAATTAGCTAACCCATAGGCCACCACTTCCCATGTTTTTGGCTTAAACTTGAGTAAAACAACTTTGAAATTCTCTCCCAAAATAAAAATCAAGGGGTAAACGACTAAGCTTTCTGCTAAAAGTAAATTACCCAAGATAAAATATTTAGTCAGTTCAAAAAAAACGGAGAAAAAAATAAACGGCCAGCGGTAGCGAATAGCTAGAAAAATACTCCAGATTAAAGCATAAATGAAAACTGCTTCTCTCCCAGTTTTGAGCAAATGATATATTGTTTGCGGCTTGGCAATCTTTTGAGCCAAGCTACTCACGATATAAACCACTGGCTGATGAATAGAAGAAAGTCCTTTATAAAGACTAACCCCCTTATTCATATAATAACCGGAAACTAAATGATCATCTTCATCAACAAAATGCCATGACTGGCTAAATTTTTCTGTCAAAAGCAAGGAGACCAAAAAAATAATCATCAAAGAAAAAAGGAAAAAATATTTAGCCAGACTTTTGCGGTTTTCACTCATTAAAATATTTGTAAATAATCTGTTAGTTCAGAAATTTTTTCTTCTTTTTCAGTAACAACATTTTTAAAAATAAATTCTTTTTTATTTTTATCTTCTAAAAGCAAGCAGTCTGCAGGCTGGTTTAATGGCTGATCATAAACCTCAAAATCATTGCCCAAATCTAAAAGTTTTAAACCAATGAAATTAATATCATAAACATAGGCTTGTTTTTTTAATTTCGAAGAGGCAATTAATTTTTTTTGACCACGAACATCTGTTAATATGCCATTAATGCTAATAGCATTTCCTGTGACCGGCTCCAAATAAATATGATGCCAAAGATAACCATTAAAATCAGTAATATAAACCACTTTATTTTGCGGAATTTCATAAATAATTCTTCCTAAATCTTCATCAAAAAATAACAAATTGACGTTTTTTACTTCATAGGCGCTATTTTCTGTAGGTAGCTCCGTAGAAATAAAATTGCTTTTTTTTGATTTATCTTTAATGCTGTAGGATATAAATTGACAAAATGACTGGCATTCCGGATAAATAATAAGATTCTGAATCGGCTCCACTGCTAAAGTCAAATTAGTACCATTATAATTAATATTATTAACGATTATCTCACTGCTTGAACCATTAAAAATAGCAATGGTCCATAAGTCTTTATCCTGATAGTAGAAATAAAGATTATCAAAATCATCAAAATTAATTATTCCTGCTTGGCTAATATTGGCTGCCAGCACACTTTGCTGCTTGTGGCCATTGTTTAAATTATAAATATTAACTATCTTTTGATTATCCTTTTTGGTTAGATAGCCAGTTTTTTGCCTAGCTCTATTAAGAAAAAAAGGGGGTTCTAGGGTTTCTCCTAGATCAAGAAGGATGGTAATGTCTTTTTGTTCTGCTAAATTTCTGATTAAAATGGTGTGATCTTGGGTTGAAAAAATATAGTCTGTTTTTTCTTGACAAGATTCACTTTTAACCTGGCGGGCGCTGATCAGTTTCTTCATTGTCTGAAAATTTAGCAATCTCTTCAATCCTAAAGGCCGATAATTTTGATCGACAAAAAGCTGATAAAAAGTTATAATTAAAACAGCTAAAATGGTAAATAAAGGAAGCAATATGCTAAGTAAAACAAAAGAAATATTTTTGGTTTGGTTGATTATTTTTTTGGCCATAATGATTCGAGTTTGGAAAGCTGATTATTACCCCATTCATAATAATGACGATGGTCTATTTTATGTTTGGGCTGGTACCAGCTCTTATAAAAATTTTTTGAAACCAGCTAGTCTAACTATTTTTGTTAAAGATAATCCGTCTTTATTTTGGCATTCACAATATAACAATACTGATGTAGTCAGGCGCTTTGCTCTCCGCCTAATCCAGCCTTTCTTTGATCTGCCTCCTTTAGCTACTTTTTTTATCGCTCTGCCGGCAAAAATATTCGGTTTTAATGATTTTGCTCAAATTCCTCATCTGCTTGTCCGCCTACCCGCTTTACTGATTTCTATCCTAACTTTATATCTAAGCTATATTCTAGCAAAAAATCTCTTTAGTAAAAAGGTGGCTTTTTATACTTTGTTAGTTTACAGTTTTACTCCTTTTTTTGTTTTCAGCCAACGCCAGTCATACCTAGAAAATTTTCTCACCCCGGTAATTCTTGGTTCTTTAATTGCTCTGAGAAAGTATTTACAAAAACCTAAAAAAATATGGCTAGCAATTATATTAGCCACTAGTTTAATTGCTGGTTGGATTAAAGTTCCTGGCTTTGGTCTTTTTTTAATCACTTGTTTTTGGCTGCTGAAAAATAGAAAAATCAAACCTTTTTTCCTCAATCTATGTTTTGGAATTATTTCAGTTGCTTTATATCTGCTTTATGGAGCATTAATTAATTGGCAAGGGTTTGCTTTCACTGTTTTTAATCAAGCGGCTCGAGGTATATACCTGAGTTCTTTTGTCCACATTTTTACTCGACCTGAGTTTTATGAATATTTCCCTGATGGCTGGTATTTTCTCAATTTTATCTGTATGTTTAGTTTAATCATTCAAAAATGGCATGATAAAAAAGCAAGGTTTCTCTGCTTAAATTTTATTTTTTGGTTATTTTTTATCCTGCTTACCTCTGGGGTTAATAATAATTCTCCTTGGTATCGTTATCCGCTTTTTCCTTTTTTAAGTATGGCTACCGGCTATTTTCTGAACTTGTTGATGGAAAAATCTAACCTGATGTTGATGATACCTTTATTCTTGTTTGGCTTCTCTAATCTTGACTTACTAGGTTATTCTATTAATATTACCTATTTAAGATTTTTTTATATCTTAATAATGACACCTTATGTTTTAAAATTACTCTTCCCTAAAATTAACCCGATTAAAAAATTCGCTAAAATTTTCTCCATCATTTTGTTATGTCTTTCCTTTTCTATTAATATTCTTGTCCCATTTAAATATTTATCTGGCCGGTGCCAAGAAAGCAATTGTCTCTTGCCAGAAAAAATTATGGTTGATTTGCCTTGATTTAACCTAATGAAGTCTTAATGATTAAAGTAATACTTTTCCCATAGGCTGGTCGATACCATGATGTAAGTTTTTCCTGGCTTGGTTTCATCATAAGCCCACATGGGCGGACAATCCAAATGATTCCAAAGACAAGTGCCGCTGACACCAGCAAAAAGCGAATGAAGTCGGCAAACATAATCACCCTTGCCATAATCAAAATTATTAACCTTTTCTCCGTTCCTTATTTTATCAACAAAATAAGCTAATGATTTTGCCGGATTATCAGTAATTTTATTCAAACAACCGTCAGCCGCATGAGGAGTAGTCAGTTTTAAAGCCAGCAAATTGTTGGGATAAACTTTTAAATGATGGAGAATAATTAAGCCCAAACTTAAGCTAATCAAAAAGGGCAAAATACTACTGCCTAAAAAATAGCGCTGATCTTTATATTTCCAAGCAATACAAAAAAGAGCATATAAAGCCACCAGTACGCCGGCGCTGCGTCTAATTCCTGGCAAAGTTCCGGAAAAGTTGCCCACCAATAAGCTTAAAGCCAGGAGTAAAAAACTTAATCCAATAAATAAACGCGCTTGCCTAACTTTTATAAACAACCAAAGACTGATTAATATCAGGAAAATAATTATTCCCACTAATAATTTATGAGAAAATTCTGATCTGATAATGTCATGCTCAAAATAAAAACTATTAGGCACGAAAAATAAATCTTTCCAGATCTGTTTGCTGCCATTAACCACATTGCGCCAAACTACTAAAAAACTGCGCGGCATCTGGCTGCCGCCGCCGCCGCGGAAAATACCGGATTTAACGTGATCATCATAAATTAATAATTGCGGCTCTCTTAGATAAATAAAAATAAATCCCAAAGGGAAAATAAAACTTAATAAAGAAACTAAAGAATTATTTAAAAAAGCCCACCGACTAATTTTTTTTCTTTGTTTCAATATTTTAAGCAAATAAATAATTAATAAAATCGGCAGATAGGCTAAGAAAGTTGGGTAAGACATACAAGCAATCATGGCCAGCAACCATAAGGTAATTTGCTTAAAAACTGCTTTTAATGGTTTTAAAAAATCTAAAGAAAGCAACAGATATAAACAAATGGGAAAATATTGCAAATCAATGCCAAAACTAGTTTGCAGGGTATTAAAATAGATCAGGGTCGGCGATAAACCAATGGCTAAAAGAGGAACTAAAGCATTTTTCTCTCCCAAATAGTCTTTTAGCAACTTCGCCACGCAGATTAGAGAAATCATAAGACACACTAAGCGATAGAGCTTGGCTTCAAAAAGGTGAAAACCAAAAATATTATAAAGAACTAACAATGTTCCATACCAGCCAACATTGCTGGAAATGCCATCGTAAATGGTTCTTTTTTGCAACCAATAAACATTTCTCACTGATTCAGATATTTCTTCCAACCGAATTTTATGAGTTGATTTTAAAGTAAATATGGCTTGGACAATAACAAGAAGAAAGATAAATAACCAGGTTTGTAATTTCATTTATCTAATAATTCAATTAATCGACGCTCAAAATGATCTTGACTAAATTTTTCTTGCAAAGATGACGCCTTTTTTTGCCAAGATTGATTAATTTCTTTCTTAACTAAAAGTTTTGTTTTCTTTGTCAGCTCTTTTTCATCAATCCAATAAAAATTAGCGTACTTAATTATTTATTAAATGCCGCAAGCCGAAAAATCCAAAGGTAAGTCCCAGATAGTACCGTCCTCCACCACTGCAATACCAACATGCGCATTCTATTAAGCTCTTTTTGATTCACTACTCCCGAGTCAACCATCCTCCCAAATAAAGTTTACTTTTCATCACTATCACACCAA
>SDBT01014098.1_pt1 | contig 12763 bp, 21 predicted proteins | sample 2277101 | NCBI WGS metagenome assembly SDBT01 (sample SAMN10404973, study PRJNA504765) | marine sediment metagenome | isolation source: marine sediment core GS10_PC15, 103 cmbsf | place: Arctic Ocean: Southern Knipovich Ridge | collected 2010 | reverse complement strand
ATAAATTCCCACAGTGTTTTTAAAGTGAGAATAAACAGCATATCGTACAGCATCTGAAGCGTGACTCGAATCATCGTGAACAGGTTTTTGTCTTTCTGTTCTAGGATTCCATCTGTAAGAGGATAAAGCTTTAAAAGTTCCGTATGCGTTATTTATATCAACTTCAATTTTATCTTGTTCAACTAATACTTGAAGATAGTTAATTCCATCATTCACACTTTTAGTACCATTATCACAGTATATATCATAATCATAAGCTAAATCAGCTCTGGCTTGTTGGGCCGCGGAATCAATATAAATATTATCAATTCCCCAATAATCTTCCATTTCTTTAATATTCTCTGCGATAGTACTAGTAGTAGCTTCTTTAACTATATATTCATCTACTATATAGAAAGCTTCTCCATCAGTAGCTATTACAATAAAAGCAGTAGCATCTCGATATCCAATATCTAATCCAGCAATAAAGTCAAAACGAGAATCTTTAGGTACAATATCACTTAAGTCTTTTAGATGCTTATCTTCATCGAATGCATAAATCTGTCCTTCGAAGGTTGTCCACTCACAATAATATTCTTGTAAAAATTGATTTTTCGGCATGGTAGATTTTGCTTCCATGATATCAACTTCACTCAATAAAGGATTAGAAGTCCAATCAAATTTAGCAGATCCCCAGTCAGGATATTCGTTATCCTTTTCACCAGTACCTCTTAGAAAGTACTCGTAAAGATAATTAGCCTTTCCTCTAGGAGTAGAAATAAATAATGCTCTAGAATCCGCGAAGGTAGATAGAGCAGGTCGTAAATCTCTAGTAAAATAATCCTCTTCCATAATAACAGCGGCTTCATCTACAATTAATAAGTTTGCACCACGACCAACTAAACTATCTCTATTGTTAGCTGATAAGAGACGAAAAACTGATTTATTAATTAATTGAACTACTCTATCCTTGGCATTAAATTTCTCAGTTTCAAGTTCTAATTGATGTATAAAACCGGTAACATAATCCCAAATAATAGAACTTAAATTATAATTAGGAGCAACAATTGTTACTAATTGATTAGGTTCTAGTAGTTTTGCGAGAGCTAAAATAGAAGCGGCAAAAGATTTTCCAGTTCTCCTAGCACTAATATGTACCCAAAATCTATTATCTTCTAATCCTTCTATCATTCCTAATTGACTTCTATTGAATTCAATAGTAGTATTTGGATTTGTTGGATCAATTATTTTACCTGCTAGTTTATCTAATGGAAATTTAAAATATGTCATTATGAAATATATTGTATAAGTTCTTTTACTAAATCGCTTCTTATAACATCCTCTTGTTTAAAATCTACTGTTTTAACAGAAGGACAATCAGCTAGCTTTTCTAGTGCCCAAGAAAGACCATTCTCTTTTCTTAAATCGCTTTGATTTGTATCTCCTGTTATTATACATTGTACGTTCTCACCTAATCTAGTTAAAAACATTTGCATTTGTTCTGGTGTTGAGTTCTGTGCTTCGTCTAAGATAAGTACACAATCATTGAAAGTTCTACCTCTCATAAAAGCTAACGGAGCTATTTCAATTTCTTCTGTTATTAACTTATTCTTAATTGCTTTCGGTGTCCAAAATACTCCTAAACAATCAAATAAAGGCTTTAGATATGGGTCAAACTTACTAGCAATATCACCAGGTAAGTGTCCTATATTTTCAGTAGGAACAGCAGGTCTTACTAATATTATTTTACTAATAGTACCTTTATCAAATAGTTGTACTGCTCGATATATTGCTAAAAATGTTTTCCCTGTTCCAGGTGCTCCTGAAGTAATTATTACCGAATAGTTATTTAAGTATTTTAGATATTCTTTTTGCCGCGCAGAACGCGCAGTAATAGAAATGTTTTTCAAATTGTTTCCTTATGCTGCATTAAAGGTGTATTGTAGAACTACTGTACCATTTAGTAAACCAGATGCATCAGCATTTGCACCCCAAGCTAACGCCAAATTCGCATGAACTGTTTTTGTACCACCAGTAAGTATATTAATATCATTAACAGTATACGCTATTTTAGCAGTACCATTTGAATCATCCATTGCGGGAGTTCCAAGACTATAATCCTCTTGTGTTCCAGTTAACTCAGTAATTACACCTGAAGCTATAACAGAGCCTAAACCAAGTTCTGGTGTTTCAGCTGTTTGAGTAATGGCAGAAAGATCAATTTCCATATAAGAATTATGTAATGTTAAATTACCGGCTGGTAATGTATATATTAATGCTCCAAGACCAAGGCTAGCTGAATCTCCAACTGTAACTACAACATTCAATAAAGTTAAGGTTACTGTTATATTAACACCATCACCGCTATGAACCGCTGTTACATTTGTTCCTGCAGTTCCAGCATTTATTCCACCACCACTATAACCACCAGTGGTGTTGGTAAATATTGTTGTCCACTCAGTACCATCAATTGACATATATGTACGGGTATCACCAGCTGCCAAAGAATTAGGATCAACAACATTTACTGCCCCACTATCAATATGATCAGAAGCACCATCTGCCGGAAAAACTTGTAATGAATTAGCACCTGCATTTATTATAGTAATTGCCATACCAACATTTGCAAAAGGTAAAGCTATTGCATCACCAGCAGTTGCAACTGTTGTAATAATATTCCAATTATTATCAAGCAAAGTAGCATTTGCGAAATCTTGGTTAGAATCAGCTGTTATAGAATCAGCACCTGGAATTGATAATGGACCACCAGAAATATTTAATAGTCCACCGGATATAGTCATACCATTTGTTGGAACATTAATAGTAAAATCATTAGCCATAAAGGAAAGATCATTGCGTATCCACAAATGACCATCACCTTTGATAAGCATTAACCCAGTTCCATTTCCAAATCCATTATGAAACATATAAGCATTTTCAGTATCACCAAGGACGGCAGTGGTTGCACTAGCTTTCTTATATACACTAAATCCCATAGCTGCTACAGAATTAGTACTATTAGTTGTAACAGCAGCCTCCCCAATGAAAGATCGTAGATACAGTGCATTAAATCCTGAGGTATCATTAGCATCTGTTAAACCAGTGATCATTAACCCACCGGAAGTATCCTGGTATTTTTGAAAAATACCAAAAGTATCAGTTTCATAGTCATCCGTCATACCATGGGTAACATCAGATGATTTGAAAACAAGTACACCATCATTAGCGGTACCTTGATCTATAACTATTCCGGTAGTTAAGTCAGATGAAGCAGCGATAGTTCCTCCTAGAAATAAAGCTCCACTAGCAGCATCAAAACCAAGACTAGCGTTAGTATGAGGTACTTGATTTCCAGTAGCTGCGTTAACAAAAAGAGGGAATGTAGTAATATCTGAAGATTCGTCAGTAGGCGTAACAGATCCATCTCCTCCTCCACCACCTCCACCACTACCAGTGGCAGTACTCCAATTAGTAGTATCAAGTGCTATATATGTACGAGCTTCTCCTGCGGGTAACGGTGTTCCATCTTCTGCATCTACTCCACCACCATCAATATCGTCTGCTGCTGCAGGCCAGATAGCTAAGGCATCAGCCGAATCATCGTTTATAATAACTACTTCTAATCCACTCACTGCATCAGGTAAGCTAACACCATCAGCAGAAGAAGCAACAACAGTGGTAACTCTATTATAATGAGTAGTTAAAGCGGTTGCAGTAGTATTAGCACTACCTGCGGCACTAATAGTATCAGTAACTGAAACTTCCGGTAAAGCACCAAAACTAGTTAAAGAAGAAGTAATAACTGCAGATCCCAAGGCAGTAGCACTAAGAACTGAAGTACCTGCAATATTGTATTCATCTCCAGAAACTATATTAAGACCTGATAAATTAAAAGTAGCTGTTTGAGCTCCTCCTAGAGCAAAACTTACTTCATCAGTACCTGAACGATAAAACCCAGTATCATTCTCTGCAGAGAATGATATAGAAGGGGAGCCAGCAGAACCATCCGCATGAGCTTCTCCAACAGCTAAGTTACTTCTTGCTGTGATTGCAGTAGATCCCGCAGTTCCTCCTGCATAAATAGGTACTCTAGTTACCATTATTTTCTATCCTCCAACAAGTCATTAACTAACTTATCATAGTTATTATTAACTTGAATAGCTACTGCAGGACCTTCTTTCTTAGGTCTAGCATTACTATCCATTACTTCCATTAATTTCATCCATTCTAATAGATCTTTTTTACTATGAAAACCTACTTCTATAGCTTCTTTTAATTTCTCTTCTATAACTATATTCATAAGACCCAATCTTTTAAATCTATTCATAAATCCAGTACTTTGATAAACAGTTTCAATATATGTTTTTACTTCTTTCTTATCTAAAGTATTAGTAATTATATCAGCAGGTACATCAAATTCTTCTGCAATAACTGTAATATTTTTACCTTCAATAAACATGTTTGCAACAGATAAAATTATAGGATCAAGTTTTGGTGCTTTAATAGATTCAGCAAGAGCTTGCTCTACTGTACTAATAATAATTTCTTGACCCATTATTTAAATATCCTTTTTAATCTCAATGTTAAATGTTCATTCTGATCGAATAAAAACATAGTATTTTGTGAAGATGTTCTATTTTCAGGACTATCATCTGCTATAGTTATAACAGTAGTATTAGATAAATATCTTTGCAATCTATATTTATCATCATCAAAATATGTTTGTGTTCTATCTGTAGCTCTACCCATTTATCCTCCTGCTCTATGTGCTGTTAGTTGTAAATGTGTAACAATTAAATTTGTTTCATCAGTAGTATTTCTGATTCTTATAGTAATAAAATCATTTTGAACTACTGTCATAACATCCATATGTGAACTACTAATAGGAGTAGTATTTCTATTATCCGATAAGAAAGTAGAAAATTGACTTCCATTTTTTTGAATTTCTATTTCAAAAATTTTATTGTTACCTGCTGCTTCAATAGTAATATTAGTATCAATTATTAAATGAGTTTCTTCCACCCCTAAATATTGCAAACTTCTACCATCAGAATGAATTTGGAATCTTTCACTATTTGCTTGAAGAGAGAAAGCTACACTAGTATTAATATCTTCATATACATTTATTGTATTAATAGTAGTAGCTAGAGCATTACCACTAAATTGAATAACTCCAATAGTAGCACTATTTTCTACTCCTAGATTATCTCTAAAAACCCATCCTATAGTAGCATGTCCAGCTCCCTCCGCATCTATGGGTATCCCAGCACCAGTAAAAAGACAGTTAATTATTTGTCCACCCACAGTAGGTAAAATTGCTGAATCAATATCAATTCCTATTTGACCTGAACCCACAGTAAAAGTAGTACCTGCAAGATCAAAGAAACCAAAAGTAGCACCACTTGCTATAGTAAAATAAGTAGGAGTTCCAGAAAGATTAAAAAACCCACATCTATCAAATAATAAAACTCCTGTCCATGCTCCACTTATAACTAATCCATTTGAACCCTCCGTCCATCTAGTATTATTTAAAACTAAAGAAGAACCCTCTGTAAAAGTATCATCTCCAGAAGAATTTACTACAACATCACTTGTCCTAAAAGTTCCTGTATTAAAAGTTATACAAGGTCCTGAATCATTTTTTAAAGTAATATGGTCTATAGTTAAAGTTTTATTACAATTTATCATAGCACTAGCATGAGTAGTTTCTAAAGTTATAAGTATACTACCAAAACCACACAAAATAACTTCTCCAGCTGTAATATCTAACCTATCTGTTCCTAAGTCAATATCAGTTACAAAAAAGTAAGCAGTATTTGCCGCTAAAGATATAATACCTGCAGCAGGTGTAGGTAAGTCTGCTTTCTCAGTTATTACAACTCCCTTACCGGCGTCATAAATAGATACTATTAAATCACGCATATCCTGTGGCGTAATAGAATTTTGTGCTTGTCCGTCTTGGAACAAATTATCTAATAATGCTAGTTTTTTTCTAACTGTATCAGCCATTATGCAAACTCCTGTACAAATGGATCAGAGAAAACTGATATAAATACTGTTGGATTTTCACTAATTTCATAAACTATCTCAGCAGCTATATCTACAATTCCATGAGGTTCAAATAACCCTTCATCTGTTCCTACTCTTATTACTCTAGATTCTACTATTTCTACTGGACAAAAAGCTGCTAAATAACCTAAAGAATTAAGGACATGTTCAATATCATCTGCTAAATCATCAGCAGCATTTAGTACATTTTCAGAGTAAACATATCCTCTTACTGTAATTTCTAGACTACCATATCTAACACCTGCTCCAATATGTTGTCTACCTTCACTTCCCACTATAAAACAAATAGTAGGAAAATCATTAATCTCATCTATATACTTAAATTTTCTAAAAACATTATTAAATACTTTGGATTTATAAGTATAGGGTATATCTGGAACTCCAGCTCTTGTGTCTGTTTCTCCATCTATACCTTTCATCTCTGTAAGTAATAAATCAATTATATCTGTTTTTCTAGCCATAAGTTATTCAAAATTTCTCTCTGAAAAATAGTATTATTGAACATATAATACCACAGCTACTATACCATGTCAACTAAAAATTTAAAAAGTTTCAGATTAGCACAATAATTGAGAAATATCTCATAAAAAATTATAGTAAAATACGGATAATTCGTATGTAAAATGCATGTCTAATTTGTAAAAAACCCATAAGCAGGCCGTGAATAGGGAGGATTAGAGTGGTTACTTGCGTTAGTCTTACGAACCGCCCCCTTTACTTGGTGAATACTTGAGTCATTACTTACGCTTTACTTGGGCTTGACTGCCACCGCCGCCGGCGATTACTTGAACTCTACTTGCCTGTAGAAGCAACGGCAAGACTTCGGATCTACATTTAAATTCCCTGATCTATGCTTGACCTATTCAATCAAGAAAGAAACGGGCGAACTATAGCTCCGATCTAGACTACAATCCTATACTGTCACTTCATTGGCTCTATACTCTGAACTCTTGAAACTATTTTTTTCTCGCAATAACATAATCTGTTCGAGGGGTTGACCGCAAGTATTCAGATCTGTAAAATCAACTTGTTAACAAGTTGATCACACCAACCGGAGATTGTACCGATGACTACTTCCACATCCGACGCCGACCGCCTCGCCGCCCGTGTCGCCGCCTCCGATCTCGCCGCCGTCGCGCTCGCCGCCGATCTCGACGCGCTCGACGCGCGTTTCGCCGCTGGTGACATGGGCGACGACGACGACATGGGCCAGTTCGACGACGGCGACCCCGAGGATATGTTCGACTCCGAGCCGATCGCTGGCGACGGGTCCGGCCGCGACGACGAGATTTCGGCTTTCGTCGATTTCTTGAGCTTCTAAGTAATCGGAAACAAAGGGCGGGGGAATACTTCCCCCGCCACAATCGAGGAAAAGAAAAATGGCCATTTACTTTGTAAAAGACGAGACTTTTGCTTCGTTCGCGCAAGCGGTTACTTTCGCGCTCTATCATAACTGGACGGGCGAAATCCCGCAGATTGTCGCAAACGACGGTATCACTTACGACTGGTGTGAGCGCCACGGGCAATTCCTCCCGACCGAAGATGCCGCCGTCGCGAAGCTCGATGAGGAATTTCCGCTGTGGTCGCGACAATCACAGAGTGATGCCGAAGTTTCGGCTTTCGTCGATTACTTGGCCGTCTAAGTAATCGGAAACAAACGGCGGGGGGTTACTTCCCCCGCCACAATGGAAGGAAAGAGAATGAACTATCGCAATACTTTCTTGAATACTCTTTCGATGCGCGAATACTATGCCGTCAAGCATGTCGAGCGCGCCGCCTATGCTACCGCCTGTCGCGACCGTGCCGAGCTTCGCGAAGCCGGAACTTCTCGCGACCATGCCGCAAGAATGGCGCGCGACTGGGCAGAGATGGCGCGCGAAAGTCTCGCGAAATACTACGCCGCCGACAAGTAAACCCGAAGCAAAGGACAAGTAAAATGGAACACTTCATCCATGCTACTCTTTCAATCAACCCCGCCGTTGCTATGATCACCAGTATTCGCGCGCTTAAGATGGGCCTCGACTGTGGTCTTAAAGACGCGAAATATCTGCACGAAGACGCGGCGCGGCGCGTCGTCTCGCTGCGTTTGACGACGACGCAATTCGGTTATCTGTCGGCGCTCTTGTCAACCACGCAAACCGCCGATCATGAAAACATATTCGCGGGACAGGGCCAGCCATGCTTGATGGATTTCGTCGATCTCGGCGCAACATCAATCGAAGACGCGACCGACTACGATCTGGTCTAGTAATCGGAAACAAACGGCGGGGGATTACTTCCCCCGCCACAGTAAAGGGAAAGACTATGAGCGCATATGATGACGCCGTTGCTTTAAAAATCAGTTCGGTTACTTTCCACACCGCACGCTACGCTGTCCGTTATATGTACGAGGAACTTGACTGGCAAATGTGCGACGACGACCGCACCGAAATCTTGATTGATATGATAGAGTATCTTGCAACCATAGTACGCAACCAAGAAAAGATAAAAGCCCGCTCGCGGAGGTAGCACGACCGCCGAGCTTTCCCTCGGCGGTTGCACGAGAACGGAACGAGAACAGCACCAGCCGGCGATTTCAGCCGATCCGGGCCGACAGCGAGAGCGTGATAAATATGTCACACTGTGGCATATAAGTCACATCACCCGTTTGGGTGATGCAGAGATACGTCACCCGTTTGGGTGATAGAGAAAAGCTGGCTCCCTAGTACCCGGCACCAGTCCCCATGCGACTGAAATCTATAAGTAGATCGCGCCAGTGCGTGCGTGAAGTAAAAACTGGTACCAAGTCAAGCTAAAATACTGCGAGGAACAAAAGGTGAACGAGTCCGAAAAAATTGGAACGAGAACAAATCATGAACGAAAATAATTTTAAAAAACACTTGACAATCCGGGTCAGATATACTATATTAATAGAATGATCGAGTGGAAGCCAATCACTATATATCTGCGCGAAGACGGAGCCAATTCCGCCATTTTGCTCTGGCCTTCGGCTAAGAAAAATATCGAGATTCGGAATTGGGTGGAGGTTCATGGCGACTTGGATAATTGGACCGCCGATAGCCTTTTCCATCAAATTCACGATATTAAGCGGATTAATGTTTCGCAGTTGCATGCGGGCGAGGTTACTCAAATCTTGCCAGAGTGGGAAGGTTATGATATAGTTCGCAAGGCATTGGAGAACGGCTAAAATAAAGCTTGACAATCGAAGCTAAAATGCTTATATTCTGTATAGGCAAGGAGAGAACTATGAAGCGCTGGCACACAATCGGAAATAAAGTTTTTGATCCCGATGGGGAATTGCATATGACATGCGATTTTTCGGGCCGCAAATTTGCGAAGGGATTGGCGCAAGTTTTGAATGAGGACATGGACAACGGTCGGAAGCAAAAATGCCTGTCAGTTAGTGCGCCCCGTATCGAAGGGATGACTTTTCATTCGGAAATGGTTTCTTACTTGGAAGGCTAAAAAATGAGCTATAGAAAATACTGGGCCGAAGGTGCCCGAGCCTATATCAACGGAAGCAATTTTTCCATGAACCCTTATGCTCCGGGTCCGCATGGTTATGGTTGGAACGACCAAGAAATGAAACGAGGAAGCGCGTGGGCAGCCGGTTATTGGTGGGCAGACAAAAATTACGCCGAGCTTAATCATTAGAACAAACCCAAAACGGCACCGATTATACAGCAACGAAACCACCGTGTCAACACTTTTTTCTGAAATAATCGTGAATTAATTTATTGACAAGTCTGGCTAAAATGATTATATTAGGATCATCGAAACGACGGAACCGGAGAAAATCGAATGTCGAAAGAACTTTTCATGGACGCGCACGCCGATCTGGTCGAGGAATATCTTGAGCATCATCCCGAGTGCTCCGAAGATCAAGCTTACGAAGACACCGCCGATCTTGCCTATGGTCGGATGCGTAGCAATCTTTTCGACCGCGCCGATCATCTCCGCGATCAAGCGAAGGGAAACTGAAATGTCCTTCACAAAATGGCTCGATACTTTCATCGGCGAAAAGGGTGTTGACACGGAACAAGTCCTTGTTGTTGATGGACCTTCTGGCGCCAACTATATACCCATTCAAATCGTGCTAGACGCGATGAAGCAAACTGGTGCCGCCGAACAGGCCGCTATCAAAAATACCATCGTCAAAATCGATTTTGTCAATGGCGATGTTGTCCACTATTTCCGGCATCTGGCCCAGGCTCTTGCAATCTAGAAAAGGAAATGACTATCACCCAAACGGGTGATAGTCGGCGCCGGCGAACAAAACGTGAACAAACGGAACGGGGAACAAAACGTGAACAAAGAAAATGAGAAAATAATCGTAAGTCTGTTAAAAAAGACTTGACAAATAGGGTAGCAATGCTTATATTATAGTTATCGAAACAACGAAACCGGAGAAAATCAGATGGCCGAACTTCATACTCTCGAACTTACGGTTCTCGGTGGTTTCCCCGTTCTCGTCGAAGCTTATACCGCTCCGGCCGAGCCCGACGTTGGCATCGACTACGATTACATGGATGAGCTGGTCGTTCTGACAACCAAAGGCAAGCCGGCCGATTTTATTACTTCCAAGATGACACCCAACGATTGGGCGATTTTGGAGGAAGACGCCTGGGCCGCAATCTAGAAAAGGAAACGGTTATCACCCAAACGGGTGATAACCGGCGCCGGTGAACAAAACGTGAACAAACGGAACGAGGAACAAAACGTGAACAAAGAAAATGAGAAAATAATCGTAAGTCTGCTAAAAAAGACTTGACAAATAGGGTCGGAATGACTATATTATAGTTATCGAAACAACGGAACTGGGAGCAAGAAAATGGATCGCACGCACGAAAATCTGAAGCGCCTTTTCTCCGACGATTGCGACGGCAATCTTTTCAATCTGTTTCGCTGGACGATGGCCGACGAGTGCCGTTTCCAGAACGAGAAGGAAACCGACTAGGGTCATAGGTTGCCCTTCTAAATGGTCGCCTTATCTTTAGTCAATCGGTGAGCCGACCAGCCGAACTAGAAATGGTCGTACCAAGCGCAAGCGGGGGAGGGAAACTTCCCCCGTGGTGCGCACCGGAGAACAAAACGTGAACAAACTGTGGTGGTGGAACATTAACTATGGGAAATTTCCCCTCTAAGATAAATGTCTGTTTTAATGGGAAGTTTCCCATAGAAGAACAAAAGGTGAACAGGCAGGGGAAATTTCCTATCAAAAATAAACGTCTGTTTTGATAAAAAAAGACTTGTAATCTCGGAAATAAGGCTTATATTATAGTTATTGAAACGATGGAACCCGGAGAAATCAAATGACCACGAACACTCTCGAAATCACGGTCCTCGGCGGATTTCCCGTTCTCGCAAAATTCGACATTCTGTATCCCGACGCCTATGTTGAAAATGTCGGTATCTACACTCTTAACGGTGGAAAGGCTGATTTCATTACTCGCCAGCTTGATGACCACGATTGGCTCGCCATTTACGACAAGCTGAACGACGAATTTTTCGGAGGGTTCTAAAATGAGCTATTCTAAATCATATCATGCCGCAGTCAATCATCTTGTTGCTTTTGGCGCACACGGCGGCGATATAAAATCAGGTCGCCTCAAGATCGCCCAAGCATTACGCGATTTACGCGTATGCTATGGCCGCGAACGCGCGCAATTTGAGCGTCGGCATATGCTCTTTATTTCTGGAATGTTTCCTGTCAAGCATAGCTAAAAAAGACTTGACAAAGAGCGTCGGAATGATTATATTATAGTTATTGGAACGACGGAACCCGGAGAAATCAAATGACTACCCTCGAAAAAATCAGCGATGAGCTTTTGATCTCGGCGGTTCGGGCCTATGCTACCGAGCTTTTGAAAACTTCGAGAAGCGAAATCGAAGACATGGCCGCCGCTTATATGCGTGTCGCCGCCGACCGTCTGGAGGAATTGGCAAAATGAAGTTCCACCTAGAAGTGCAGAACTTTTTCACGAGAAAATGGATTCGGAAAATGTCTTTCAAAACTTTCGGCGATGTATATTCTGCGTATTATAAAGCACAAATTTTCGCAGGATATGCGGATTGGCAAATTATTGACGATGACGGCAAAATCTACTAGAAAAGAGCATCACCCAAACGGGTGATGCGGCACCGGAGGAACAAAACGTGAACGTCGCACCGGGGAACAAAACGGGAACACTCTGGACGGAAATAAATCGGAATGTCTATCAAAAATAAATGTTTGTTTTGTCTTGCAATTAGGGGTCGGAAGGCTTATATTCTAATTACTGAAACAACGGAACCCGGAGAAATCAAATGCTTCAGAACGTCCAAGAATTTATCAGCGCATGGAAGTCGGATGGCGGGATTGCTACCATCATCGCCGCGCGCAAGAATGACCAGAACCCGGACCGTGTTCCGGCTGGCCATGTTCCGGCGTCGGCTGGCGATCTTTTCACTGTCCATCTCAAAGGTCGCGCGAAGGCCGAGGCGATCGCCGAGGACAGCAACGAAGCAATGGAACCCGGCCGCGTCAAGAAAATCGACGCAATCCACAACAATATTCGCGGCTATGACGTGACGGGTTACAATTACAAAAATCCGACGGAACCCGGTTGCTTCGCGTGTGTCGGCGTCGATTTCATTGTCGCTGTAAAGTATGACGGGATTTCCTATCTCGTCAAAAATAACGGCGAATTCGACGTGTTACAGTCGGGCAGCATCG
>SDBT01014097.1_pt1 | contig 12763 bp, 14 predicted proteins | sample 2277101 | NCBI WGS metagenome assembly SDBT01 (sample SAMN10404973, study PRJNA504765) | marine sediment metagenome | isolation source: marine sediment core GS10_PC15, 103 cmbsf | place: Arctic Ocean: Southern Knipovich Ridge | collected 2010 | reverse complement strand
ATAGATCGGAGGAGTTTTAAAAACAATGTTTTTTTAACATACAACCTGTAAGGATCTTCCTTCTTGTCGGATTTAACCTGCACGACGGAAGATTCCTACTGAATGACATTAAAATTTTGCTAAAATAACAAAGTTTTTAGCTATAATAGAATAAAAATTGATACTGCAACAGCCTGATCTGCGGGAAGGTACGCCACGGTTTTTGCTTCTTTTCCCTTTTCCCTTTTCCCTTTATCCTTTTACCTTTTACCTTTTCTTATCGAATTATTTTATTCAGATTATCCACACCTGTCAGAAGTTTCGAATCAAACTCCCTGCTATATTTGACTCTTTTGGGGAGAAATATTCTTTTAAAACCCAGTTTTAATGCTTCGTTGATCCGATCATCAATTCTGCTTACCCCTCGGACCTCTCCGCCTAATCCGACTTCGCCGATATAAATATTCGTAGCCGGAAGAATAATTTCTTCTAAACTGGAGATGAGGGCCATACATATACCCAGATCTGCAGCAGGCTCATCGATTCTCAATCCTCCGGCGACTTTAATAAAAACGTCATGAAATCCAAACGGCTTCCTGTAGCGTTTCTCCAGAACTGCCAACAAGAGATTCATCCGGCGGTGATCGATTCCACTGGCTGTTCGTTGGGGTATACCAAATTGCGTCTTTGTGACCAACGCCTGTACCTGCACCAAAAAGGGCCGGTTTCCTTCCATAACGGCAACGACGGCATTGCCTGAGGTCTGTTCATCATGCGTACTCAGAAAGACCTGGGAGGGATTGAGGATGCCCTGAAGACCATCTCCGGTCATCTGGAAGAGGCCAATTTCATTCACCGGGCCAAAACGATTCTTAGTACTTCGCAATATACGATAATCGTATTGTTGATCACCCTCAAAATAGAGCACAGTATCTACCATATGTTCAAGAACACGCGGTCCGGCAATACTGCCTTCTTTTGTTACATGCCCGATCAGAAAAACCGGCACACCCGATTCCTTGGCATGTCTCAACAGGGCGGCCGTGCAATTTCGTAGTTGACTGACATTACCGGGGAAAGAGTCGATCTCATCGCTGCTGATCGTCTGGATAGAATCAATGATAACGACTTCCGGATGAATCTCACTTATTAATCCCAGAAGATTTTGAAGATTGGTCTCAGCACTAAACAACAGATTAGCGGCCTTAAGACCTAAACGCTCACCCCTTAACCGAACCTGACTCTTTGACTCTTCACCGGAGATATATAGCAGATTTTTAGTGCTCTTGATTTTATTAAGCATTTGCAGCATCAGAGTCGATTTTCCAATTCCCGGATCTCCACCAACCATGACAACCATCCCGGGGATAATACCGCCACCCAATGTTCGATCCAATTCCGGAATTCCTGTCGAAAGCGCCGATAAGACTTCAATTTCACCATCGAGAAGCGGTGTAGCCGGTAAGGCTGTAGTCCAAGATGTAGATCCCTTTTTAGCCACCCGGCGTATTTCTTCCTGAAACGAACTCCAGTTTCCACATTCAGGACATTTGCCGAGCCATTTGGCTGATTCGTAACCACATTGCTGACAGATATAGAGCGATTTTTGTTTTAATTTTCCCATGAATGTAAGATTAAATATTATAGAGGAAAGATTAAAGAGAAAGATTGATAAATTAGGAATTGGTTAATTATTGGACATTAGAGATTCGATTGGAATTTTGGCACTCTAAATAAAATATTGAGGATCGAGTATCAAAATTATTAAATTTATCCTCTATTTCCTGTAAATCCTGTCAAATTCTTTTTTTTTGATTGCAGCATTGCTGCGTTATGAATAGATCAGGCTAAAAAATGCTTCGCATTTTTTTATGTTTTATTGTTTTGTTTACTGGTTTCTGCTTTCTGCTTCTCGGCTTTCCTTAATGTATATTCGTGGAAGATATTTTAAAATATTCCTAATGAAAAAAACCATATTGTTCCGATTCATTTAAGAGTTTGGATTTATATCCTCTGTCGCGCAAAATATCCACGAAACCATCAAATCCATGGGTACAATAGACAACATTGGGTTTGACACGGTCAACAAAGGTCAGGAGCTCCTCATAATCTGCATGATCACTATAGGGTAATACTTTATCGACATCGAAATGATATGGAGCATAGTTATCCATTCCCCACCCGGAAAGATATATGGTATATTTATCTTTTAAGGTATCCACATACCTGTTATTCCGAAAAGTTACAGGAAAAAGAAGAACTTTATCCCGAATTTCACTCTTTTTAAATCTTTCATAAGATCCAAACTTTAAGCCGAGTTTCTCATAGGTGTAGACATAACGTAAAATAGAGTAATGGACTGCCACAGGGATATGTGCATGGCCCAGAAAATGCAACACTTCCTGTGCCTTGCCTAACGGATAAACAAAAACAACCGGTGTGATACCCTCTTTTAATTTCTCTTTAAGAAGCGCCAGCAGTTCTTTTTCAAGTTCTTTACGCGCTGGAAATACATATTTGGGATTTCCGAAGGTGGTTTCCATAATGAGCACATCACATGAATGATATTTAAAAGACTCCACCGTCCGCGAGGGCCGTGTCCGGAAATCGCCGGAATAAAGTAGTGAGCCCTCGGGAGACTCAAAATAAAACTGAGCAGATCCAAGGATATGCCCGGCCGGAAAAAGGGTAATAGCACCATTATTTATTTTTTTCTTTCTAAAGAATGGTAAAATTTCACAGGTTGGATTTTTTAATCGCAGGGATAATATTCTTGCTGTTTCGGGGGTACAAATTATGTGTTTATGCCGGGCAATATGATCACCATGAGCATGTGATATAAAGCCGGCAGATTGTTTTTTTCTGGAATCAAGATACAGGTCCAGAAGCGGAATATAAATGGACCCATTCTTTAACTGAAAAATTTCTTCCATAACACATCATCGTAGAGGGGTATAATTCTGATATCTATATTACTATCGGAAGAAATAGATAATTAATTAGCTTCCCGGATAAGCTCCATACAATTTCTGGCTAACGCAATCCTGGGGATGTTGATTAAAATCGAGTACAAACTTACGACCGCAAAGACCAGAAAATATTGACGGTCCACAGTCAGGATATAATTGACAATTCCCAGTAAACAAATGGCTTCTCCCAGAGCCCAAACGATGATGTAGTTCTTTCTGATTAATATAAGACAACGATTAATCTTGTCTGTCACTGGCTCATCGGGGAGTTTATTCACAATCTTACCGGGTAAAAAGAATGATCGTTTTAGAAAAAGTATGGCGAAAGCAAGGACCACAGCTATGAAAAAAATAATCTGGCTAATCTGCGCCGCTCCCTTTACTGGAATAAAAACGTTCATATTTTCGATTACAAAAACAATGATACTTAATACGATCACTGTAACAACAACTGCCATCCAAATTATAACGTTTGTCCGGTGAAACGCCTCAATAGGATAATTATCTTCCATGTTCTATCCTTCTTCTGTATATTATTTTTTCTCCATTTCTGAAACGGCTTCTTCCTGAGAATCATAAATCGTGGAGTATTCGACCAAGCCCATGATCTTAAAGGTTTTGGCTACAATTGGGACCAGGTTAAAATAACCAATGTGACCATCAACTTCCTGTAATTTCTCGATAATTTCAATAATGATAGAGACACCGATACTATTAACTATTCCAGACTTCTCCATATCTATAAGGAATTTTTTTGAGCCATCATTTAATTTCTCATAACAGACGTCTGCAATTTTTTCACCGGCTATATTGTTTATGTAGCCTTCGGTTCGCAAAATAACTATATCATTATGTTGCTCTACACTAAGATTAAATTTTTCCTCACTCATATCGTTTCCCTTCTTTTCTCAGCGCTTTTTAAGCATGGTAATTACTGTGCCTTCTTCACTGGAATCAATTTGCACATCATCCATAAGTTCCCGCATTAATTGCAGACCCCATCCGCGTTTTCGATCGCTGTGCAGTTTTTTAGCGATCTCAGGCATCTCTACCTTTTTGATATCGAACCCCTGACCTTTGTCTTTTATCTCAATAACCAGGGCATCTTCTTTAAGAATAAAACGAATATGAATATTATTATCCTTATTCTTGCCGTGTTCAAAGGCATTAATACAGGCTTCGATCAGGGCCATTGTCACTTCCGCGGTCTGTTCTTCACCCAATTCCATGTAATCTGCAACCGCCTGAGCTGTTTTTGTCGCAGCTAATTCCATATCCGGGAGCATTGGAATTACAAGTTCAATCACTGGGGGCAGATCTTTTGCCATACAAATATCTCCCTCTTGTAACAAACGAATGTTCTAAGGTAATAAAAATTAATTTGGGTTCAAAAACTAATTAATCTAAAGATTCTCAGGCTTATGCATTTCTTTTCAAATAGAGCACCGTAATGTCATCGCTTTGCGGGGCACGGCCGACAAATTCATTCACATCGCGAATCAGATCGTCAACAAACTCCCGGGCAGTTTTGCACTGATTCTCAATAAAAAAAGATTCTAACCGATCATCCTCGTACATTTCTTCCCTGTTATCCATTGCTTCAGTAATTCCGTCGGTAAAAAACAGTAAGCTCTCACCCTTTTGCAACGTAATATTTTGTTTTGTATAGGTTAATCCAAAATCAGCCATCCCAATAGGTATCCCGCCGGCTCCAATTTTTTCCAATGTTTTATCGTTACGTAAAATTAAAGGAGGATTATGTCCGGCATTCAACGCTTCAATCTCACCTGTTTCCACATTTAAAAAACAGATGCACATCGTCAGATATTTTTCAGCAGTCGTGGAATTATAGATCAGTTTATTTAATTTCTCTGCAAGTGAAGTAATAGCTATACCTCCTTCAAGATAAACACGCAGAGAGGCCTGCAGAGAGCTGACCAGCAAAGCAGCAGGGATTCCCTTTCCGGAAACATCAGCCATAATCAAGGCATATCTGTTATCCGGCATTTGCATACTATCATAATAATCACCACATACCTCGATTGCAGGAATGTTAATACCAGCCAGATCATAACCACTAATTTCAGGCAAATTTTCCGGCAGAATTCGCTGTTGAATTGTAGCAGCAATCGCTAACTCCCTTTTCACCTTCTCCATTTCCAGAGCCTGTTGCGTCAGATATTCACTTTCGAGAGCAGCATTTGTTTGTCTGATCAACGCATCGAGCAATAGTTGGTCGGTGTCATCAAATAAGGCCATCCCCTTACGACTTTCCTTATCATATAGTTCCATAACATATCTTTTACCCTGAAATTTGAAAGAGCCTTTTAGTTCTACCTGATACTCACGTTGTTTTCCACTCGTTCTAACTGAATATCCCGACGGAAAATATAACCGGTCAATTATCTTGTTACCCTTTTTTACCGTTATACTCCCTCTGGCCGCGTTGGTAATACTAACCGCCCGTGCCAGAACTAAAGTCAATACTTCCTTGACATTATAACATTTTGAGAGATCGATACCCGTATCGATAAGATTGTTCATCTGTAAGAGGCGGTGGTTCAGGGAAAATATTAGATCTTTCTCAGATTTGCGCAGAAACAGTGTCTGGCAGGCATTATCCAAAAGTTGGACAAAGAGCTGCAAAGATATCATTTCATATTCTGTGAAATTCTGTTGACTGAGCCCCGGTCCAACCTGAATGATAAAACCTGAACCGTTTTTTCTAGGAATATACGCCAGGAGTGATTTCCCATTTTCCTGAGGATAATATTTAAAAGATTGTTCTAATGTGTAAATGGAAAGATCCGGCCTGACCGACTTCTTTTGTTCATGCACAGTCGTAAATTCAGGTAAATCAGGTGCTTTATAATATAAATTAACATAGGATACCATCAACGATCCGCGGAGAATGTGACAAAAGTTTTTGCCGAGTATCTGGAGCGTTTTTGATTTGGAGAGAATTTCAAAACCTTCCTGGAAGGCATTTACCTGAAAGGTTAATCGTTCGAAAATTTCACTTTTTTGTGTCATAGACCAAGAGAATTTATTAAAACACCACATACAACTAAAAAACGGACTATTTCATTTCCATATAGATCGTGAATCTTAAAAATAAAAAAGGGTGCATATCCTTCGATATACACCCTTTACTCAAAATTCAGGAATGAGTTACATTAAAGTATCAATGACTTTTAGAAAATGTTCCTTTCCCGGATAACCTCTCTGCATATCGCGCAGATATCCATCCTTATCAACCACAAAGGTGGTCGGTATGGCTTCGATACCGCCATAATCTGAAACGACTTGTTGAGAGCCGTATAAAACCTCATAGTTGATCGAATATTCTTTCGCAAAAGCGGGGACGACGGAGAGATCTCCCTGGTCCAGGCTTATTCCCAATATGACCAGATCCTCAGTATATTGATCCTGCAATTCAATGAAGGCCGGAACTTCATGCCGGCAGGGGCCACACCATGTTGCCCAAAAATTAACGAAGATAATTTTACCTTTATAATCACTTAACTTTATTTCTTTTCCATCAAGATTTTTTAATGAAAAATCCGGTGCCTCATATTTTTTGGGTTCTTCTTTTTTATCCTGATCCTGAGCGATGGCGGCTTTTGGTTTTGGATCAGCCAGAAAAGCATAGCCCAGCACGGCCACTAATAAGATAGAGACCAGTACGGCAATTTTTGTTCTTCCTGTCATTTGGATTACCTCTTGCTAATTTATTTTATTTTTCATTTAATGCTTCTAATATATTATTCACAAAATCTTTTTCATCCAATGCTACCTTGCTAATTTAACTGACCGATACCCTGAGCATAATAATCAAGTTTGGATGTTATCATACTTTTGGGTACGGCGCCGATTATTTGATCGACAACTTTTCCTTCTTTAAATAATAACATAGTTGGAATACTTCTTATTCCGTACTGCATTGCCACCTGGCTTTCATCGGTATTAACCTTGGCTATTTTTATCTTACCATTATATTCCGTAGCAATTTCTTCAAGTACCGGGGCAATCATCCGGCAGGGTGCACACCAGGGTGCCCAGAAATCCACTAAAACCGGCACTGGCGATTCCAGGACCTCTTTACTAAAATTCAGATCATTTATATTTAGAGGGCTCATTTTATCTCCTTCTCATTTAATCTATTATAAAGAAATTAAAAAATAATCTCGATTTTATTTATTACCATTTTTGATGCATCGTCCTGAGAAAAGATACACCGAGATGATAAATTTTGTGCGTTTTATTGTGGACGCATATTGTCTTGATCTTTAAATAAACCACGGAGAAACACGGAAAAATACACGAAATTATTTATTTTATAAATGATCAAATTAGAACAGAAAAAGATTTGCTATAAATCTATAATTCTTATGACCCTAAATTATTCAAATTAAGTACCTTGAACAAACGATTCTTTACATCATCCGGTACTTCCCTGTCCTTATCAATTTCCCTGCAAAGAGTAACTGTCTTCTTCACCTGATCAAAATAGACTTTGCATTTCGGGCAGCTCTCCAGGTGATCGGCAACTTCCTTGCAGGCAGGAGCATCCAGATCCTCACCCATAAAATCACAAATCTTTTCATAAACATTTTTGTGCTTTGGTGATTTCATGTCAAACCATTCTCTCTTGAAATTGTTGTGAAATTTTATCTCGTAAAAATAGTCGTGCTCTTCTTAAACGAATTTTGACATTCTCTTCAGATATATTCAGAATATTACCGGTCTCTTTTATAGAGAGATGTTCCAAATCTCTCAGTATAAAAACGCTTCTGTAAATCTCAGAGAGCTCACCTATGGCATGATCCAGGATTCTTTTTATCTCTTCATTTTGAACATCCAGAGAAGGATCCTGAGACCAATCCACAAATATTTGATCTTCCAGATCCGGTTTATCAGGAAGTTCGGCAAATATTTGCTTTTTCTTCCTCAGTTTCATCAGACTGGTATTTGTTGCAATTCTGTAAATCCAGGTAAAAAAAGTTGAACGTTCATTGAAGGTATCCAGTTTTCGGATGACCTGAAGAAAAGTCTCCTGCAAAACATCTTCTGCATCTTCTTTGTTTCGTAAAATTCTCAGAGCCAGATTATAAATTTTATCACTATACCTGGAGACTAATTCCGCCAGCGCATTCCTGTTACCATCTTTTGCAAGCTTTACAAGATCATTTTCTGTCAATTGTCTCTATACCTTTCTGATGTTAAAAAACACAAATAGTTACAAAATAACTGGGTAATGGACTCTCGATACTGGATACTGGGTATAAAAGCCAGAACCAAGAGCCAAGAACCCAGGACCGAGTCAGGGTATAAGCGCAAAAACAACATCCATTACGTTTGTACCTGTGGGGCCTGTTTTAATCAGATCATCCATTGCTTCAAAAAAAGGGTACGAATCATTGTTCGCCAAATATTGACCTGCGTCGAGGCCAGCCTGCTCTGCCCGCACCATAGTTGACTGATCAACAATGGCACCTGCTGCATCGGTGGGTCCGTCCGTTCCGTCCGATCCACAACTGACAAAGGTATAAGGCTCTCTGATTTCATTCAGGGCAACAGCCAGAGCGAGCTCCTGATTTCTACCGCCTTTACCTTTGCCTTTAATATGTACCGTTGTCTCTCCTCCCAGTAAAATACAGGCTGGTTTTTGTAACGGTATATTGCTTGATTGTATTTCCTTTATTATTGAGGTAACAACTTTTCCCACTTCCCTGGCCTCCCCCTCCAGCATTGTGGTAAGTATCAGGGTGTTAAAGCCATACGATTTTGCAATGAATTCCGCTCTTTTCAGGGCCAGACGATTATTCCCGATTACAATATTGGAAACTTTTTTAAATATTTTATCATCAGACTTCGGTGTTTCAGAAATATTGCCTACCATTCCCTCCTCCAGGTGATGCAGGATTACGAAAGGAATTTCCTCTTCAATATGATATTTTTTCAGAACGGATATGGCCTGATCAAAAGTTGATGGATCAGGGCTGGTGGGACCTGAGGCAATAATTGATAAATCATCACCTATTACATCAGATAGAGCAAGCGTGATACAACGTGCAGGATAAATTTTCCTTGCTAACTGCCCTCCCTTAATACACGAAATATGTTTTCTTATATAGTTGATTTCATGAATCGTCGCCCCGGATTGCAACAGGACAGAGATCAGGTTCTGCAAATCAGCTAAACCGATGCCTTGAGGCAAACTCTCCAACAGGGCAGAGCCTCCACCTGTAAGCAGAACAAAAACACAATCACGCTCTGTCATATTTTCGAGATTTTTCAGCAGGATTTTTGTGCCATTTAAGGTATTCTCATCAAGAACGGGATGACCTGCCTCATACAGTTTAATTTTTTCAAGATGGCCCAGATGTTCATATTTGACGATAATATCACCACCTGTCAAATATTCTCCGGTTAATTCCTCCATGGCCCGGGCCATTGGTGCTGTTCCTTTACCGGCTCCACAAATAAAAATACGTTCGTAATCGTTAAGATCGAGGGGATCAAGTCCTGGAAAGTGAATGATACTTCCCTCCCTAATAACCTGTTCTTTAATCAATAAGTACGGATCAACAGCCTTTATAGAGCCCTTTATAATTTCATTCGCTACTTGTTTTAGATCTGTTTTCATTTTTATTTATTATCCTCCTCAATAGCAACCTCAAGTTTATCAAAAATGCTCGGAATAGCAGCCACGACACGGTTCCATGTTGGGATGGATTGGACCTCAAAGGGATTCTCCAGGAATTGTTCAAAGGCATGGGTTAGGCATTCTCTAAAAGTTTCCACGGCAACACCTTCTGCATGGCGATCAAAATAAAGACCATTGATCAGGGAATCATGATAGTATTTGGTGATAAATTCCTGGGCTGTTCTCAGATAGGTTGAACTCAGGGTGTTAAAAAATTCCCGGCTCAGAATATGCCCCATACTGGCTAAAGTGGAAGTCATCATCAGAATGATGTCCACAGCCATTTTCCCCAATCCCCCTTTCATGTCCCCGGCCACTAAATTTGAATGCTTATGATCAAAGAGATCCGCCAGATCCACCTGACAAATTCTTTTTTTAGCACTGTTCCTGTAAACTTCTGACAAGACACCGATCTCAAGGCCCCAATTGTAGGGTAAGCGACAACGCCGGATAAGATTATTGACGATGGCGAATTCACCGGCCAGCGGATAGCGAAAACTTCTGAGATAACGTATAAAATCATCACGGGCGATCAATAATGCCAGGGCCTGGATAAGCGGAAAGACCAGCAACCGCGTCACCCGGCCATGCATTTTATTCGAGATACGACTATAAAATCCTTTACTGAATTCGAAATCACATCCCGGATGCACCAATGGAAATATTAAGCGGGCCAGCATTTGCCTGTTGTAAGTAACGATATCCGCATCATGCAGGGCAATAGCAAATGTATCTCTTTTTGCCAGGAAAAAGCCAAAACCCAGCCAGGCACCACGTCCTTTTCCCTGGGGTCCTACCGGTATCTCGTGTTTTTCCAGCAGACGCAAAATTGATTTAACCCGGGGTCCGTCATTCCACAAGATTTTCAGATCTTGTGGCAATTTACTAAAAAATTCTTTAGCATAATTAAACTCCTCCCGGTTAGCCCGATCAAGAGAGATAATGATACGTTTGATATAATCCGCCTCTTTCAATTCTTTCAGGATTCCCGGTAAGGCTTCACCCTCTAGTTCAGAAAACAATGAAGGTATTAAAAGTGCCACCGGACGGTTTGGTGTAAATGTGCGCAGATCTTTTTCCAGCTTTTCAAGCGTCATCAAACTTCCCAAAGAATGAAACGTTGTGATATGATTATCCTGATAAAAATCACTCATTATCGCCTCCCATTTTCAAAATTTTGAGAACAGAAATATTCCACCCCCGCGGGCCAATTTCCGGGCTATGGATGAGATTATCAATTCTTATACGTTTCTCATAGGAATTATCATGTCTCTTCACCAGTATCGGGAAGTCGGCTTCTTTTAGCATAGCATAATCATTGAGACTATCGCCAAGGGCTATTGTTTTCAGATCAGCCCTTCCAAGTTTGGTTTCGTAGCCTCTCAGGATGAGTTTCATAGCCTTACCCTTGTTTGTTTTACCCAAAAGATGCATAAAGCGACCACCATAGAGAATTTGCAAGTTAAAATTATCAATTTCCTCTTTTAATATCTCCTCCGCCCTCTCGTCAAATAATAATGGAATTGAATACTCCCTGCTCAAAGCCATGTTCAGTTCCTGTCCGCACAATCCGGTGAGCGACTGGATCTCCTGCCGGGATATATTGTGGAAACCACGAATGTTATACTCATGTTTTAATGATATTTTATCGAGGATATCTTTAATACGCGCGAATAATATGCCAAGATTGTAGCATTCAAAATTACCTGAGATTTGAGACTCACCTAAATCTCCTTCATTAAAATAACCGATAGGTGTGTAAACAGCTGATCCATTTTCAACTACAAAAGGAAATCCGGAAATTTCTAGTTCCTTCTGATAATGGATCATTTCTCTTCTGGTTTTACTCGACACCAGAATAAGAGGGATTTTATTCTCCTTTATGCATCTCAGGGCAGTTTGGGCCGTACTAAATGCATATGTCTGATAATCGAGCAAGGTACCGTCGAGATCCGAAAATATAATATAGGGAAACAGCATTATTTTGATACCGTTCTCTTTTTCTTCTCCTGTTTCTTCTTGTCCTCCTTTAGGGGCCGGTATAGAAGGATTGTTCGACCAAGGAGCTGAACAAATTCGGTATCCTTTAATCTTGAAAGCGTATCAGCAATCTCTTTTCTGTCTTTTTCGCAGGTATCCAGTACTCTCACCTTGATCAAGGTTTTATTATTAAATACTTCATCAATAAAACGTTTAACATGATAGGTGACACCTTCGCGGCCGATCAAAACTGTTGCCTTCATTTGATTGGCTTCAGCCCGCATACCTCTTTTCTCTTTTCCTGACAGCATTTTTATAGACTTTCCTCTTTTGTGCTCTATTATAAATGGATTCCGAACTAAATTTGTACTGTCCAGGGGACTCCTTCGGAGGGAGAACTCGTTTCAGTATTTGGAATGACAGTTGTGTAATAGGTTGTTATTAATAAACTTGTGGCTTTTTACAACAATTCATGTCATTATAGCCACAAACTTTTTTATTTCCGCCCTAGCTGATCGCCTGGGAGATTAGCAAAATTTAAAAAACTGGATATACTCATTTAACGCAAAGATCGCAAAGATTTTTCTCGCAGAGCCGCAGAGTCGCAGAGTCGCAGAGAAATAAATTTTTTTAAAATATAAAAAAAACTTGCATGCTTAGCGAATCCTTTGCGCCGCCCGCCTCAGGCGGGGGCACGGCAAAGACTCGAAGACACTAAGAATTTTGAAGTTTTAACTAAAATATATTAATTCTGTTTATCTGAATGAATGTCTCTTTAAACTACTAATTATTATAACTTTGTATCTTTGTGTCTTAGTGGTTGTGAATAGTTCGGTTTAATTTATATTCCGTGAATATCCGTGTTAATCTGTGGCTAATAAAAGTTTGTTTGCAGCATTGGCTGCGTTATGAATTAATCAGGCTAGTCGACACAATCTTGTTTTTATTCAGATTGTATCTGAGACAATACGCTGGGAACGTCTAAGCGAGACAGTTAGCCGATTAATCAAAATAAATATAATCGGACCAAAAATCAAGTATGCTCTCCCGATACAGGGTTTCGAAAAAATCGCATGAATGTGTTCATTGATTTTTATCATCTGTCCGTTTATATTCGATGGAGTAA
>SDBT01014096.1_pt1 | contig 12763 bp, 14 predicted proteins | sample 2277101 | NCBI WGS metagenome assembly SDBT01 (sample SAMN10404973, study PRJNA504765) | marine sediment metagenome | isolation source: marine sediment core GS10_PC15, 103 cmbsf | place: Arctic Ocean: Southern Knipovich Ridge | collected 2010 | reverse complement strand
TGCAATTGACGTTTATCTTTTCTACTACACCTAAAACCTTTATAAATCCTAAAATCTTTTTGAACTTTAAGCAATTCATCATGCAATTGACGTTTATCTTTTCTACTACACTTAAAACTTTTATAAATCCTAAAATCTTTATAAATTTCATAAATACTAAAATTTTTATAACTTTTACGTGATTTATCATATATCAAAAATACTATTAATGCTGATAATGCTGAAACACCAACTATAGAAAAAATTTTTTTACTGTTGTCATTCAATGAAAAATCTATACTTTCTTTTTCCATTGAATACGCCGGCGCTATTATTGAAGCACACAGAAAAACTAGAAAATATTTTTTGAAATTAGTAAACAACATTGTAACCTCCATGATTAACTAATAATTTTATCGAAACCATTTTTCTATCCTAACTTACCAGTAGTAAAATAAATTCATTTTTTATCCTTGCATTTTTTATGCTTGCGTTCAAGCAATTGCAAAACATTTTTATACATTTGAAATGCCAAATTAGTTTCTAAAAGTAAATTTGTATTATTTGGAAACTCTTCATCAAATTTCTCAAAATCTTCTGTTAATTTCCTTCCATCCAATAAAGGCCTAAGTTTTTGTTTACATTCATCTGTATAGTCACTTTTTAATAATTCTTGTAATGCAGTATTATCATTATTATCACAAATTTGTAATACATTTTGCAAACCATCTACTCGTTGACATACCTGTTTAAAGATATATTTTTGTTTTGCTTCATTCGATACCTTTTCAAATACATTTTTAAAGCAATAGTTTGGTGATACTTTTTCTAAAATTAAAAATTTAGTATCATTAGAAAAATTTATGTTCAATTTTTTGAATACTAACAAAGCTGTTATAATATCCTTTTCTTCTTTTTCTCCGTATTCATAAGTATCGTCAAAACATGACGCATGAGTCATAATTGCTTCAATATATTTTTCATCTTGTAGTCTATTTTCGTTTTTTATTTGTTTTTTTTTCTTTTTTCTTTCTATTTTTTCTTGGATACTTCTAGATTCCTTAATTTTGCACAACATAAAACCTTCACCAATACGGTGGTTTGCATATGTATGAATACGTTTAATATCTCTATTTATTGCATTATGAAAAGCAGTAGTATTATCATAATTAATCTTAACTAATAAAGCTCCTTCATCACAAAGTTTTTTTACGATTGTAATGTAATCTTCATTTTTACCGCAAACAAGAGCCCACGCCAAAGGAGTAGCCTTTTTTTTATCGTCAATATCATACCCGTCAACTTTATGCCCTTCAACATTAACATTATGCTTCAATAAAAAGTTAACTAGATCAATATCTCCCATAATTGCAGCCAATGAAAGTGATGGATATACATGAACATTATCTCTATATACTGAATTAAGATTAACTCCATTGTCATATAGACCTTCTAATACTTTCATATAAAACGCAGCACGCTTTTTTCTATTATAACTTATTTCATCCAATACATAAGTAAAAATACACTTACATGGAGTTATAGCTTCAGAAAGGGCAATATTTAAATCAGAATTATTCAACAAATATTTCAATAATGATGTTTCTTCATGTGTCTCACGAATAAGAAATAGGAGAGAAGTGGTAGTATAATGATTAGGCCCACTAGTACTACGCTCACGTATACATTCATCATTATTGATGTGAGAACGATAAATAAATTTATAATTAGGATCAACACCTTTTTCAAAAAGTTCTATTATTTCTTGACAAATTTCTTCAGAAAAACCCGATTTTTTTGCAATTTTAAATTTATCTAAAAGCTTTAAATTTAATTGTCGTTTAAGATAAGATGGTCTGTTTTGATACCAAATCTTTACTGTTAACATAACTCCTAATACAAAAATAGAAGGAAAAATATTTTCTTCCATAGATGATATATATGATTCCAGTGAAAAATCCATATTTTCATCATCCATTGAATACGACGACGTTATTATTGAAGCACACAGAAAAACTAAAAAATATTTTTTGAAATTAGTAAACAACATTGTAACCTCCATGATTAACTATAAAATAAGCCAAAAATATATGAAAACATACTCTAATAGTATATACCAGAAATCAAAAAAGGCAAGCATATAATTCTATCAAAAAACCTAGGAACGAGGATGCTTTTTGTCATATACTTCACGTAAAAGGCTGGTATCCACGTGCGTGTAAACCTGCACAGTAGAAAAATTTTCATGCCCAAGCCAGAGCTGTAATGAACGTAAATCCGCACCTTTTTTAAGCAAATGCGTGACAAGAGAATGACGTAATTGATGTGGAGATATATTTCGCTTGATACCGGCTGCTTGACATAGTTTTTTGAGTATACCCCAACATGATTGTCGAGAAATTGGTTTAATTTTTTTTGCATACATAATGGGAAATAAATACTCAATAGTACATGAATATTTTTGACGCAAATTTTCATGAATAGTTGCAAGATAGTCACGTATCAACTCAAATGTCTGTTGTGGCAACGACATCATACGTTCTTTGTTACTTTTACCATGAATGGCTATAAGACCTGTATCCATATGAATATCTGCTATTTTTAGTTGTGTAAGTTCTGTAATGCGCATGCCTGATACATAAAAAATATGTAAAATGAGTTTATTGCGAACTCCTAAGCAGGATGTATCTTTTTTGGTAGTATCAAATAAAATCTCAATTTCTTGTTCTGTCAAAAAATGCGGCAATAGTTTTTCACATTCAATAACAGTAGACATTATACTAATATGCCTTTGCAACAAGTACGTCTGCTTTGCTTAACTGAGTACAATAAAAACAAACTTTATGTTGTTTTTCAGATAGCAAACACCGAATGCTCGCTTTATATTTTTTTAGCTGTTTCTCACATTCACTTTTTCCACACCAACCTGTCTGGTAAAATCCGCCATAACCAGCTAAATCATCACCAAATGTATCAAGATCATCTGCCTGATGCCACATGCGTTGCAATCTTTCCTTGGCTCTTTCTAAAAGTCTTGTATGCAACCCATCTAATAGTTGCTTACTGTATGCAACAACACTATCGGTGCTTACTGGTTCTTTTTTTGAACTTAAGCGATCAACAAAGATAACCGTGTCATTTTCTAAATCTTTAGGACCAATTTCAATGCGCGCTGGTACTCCTTTAAGTTCCCATTCATAAAACTTACTGCCTGGTGTTTCATACTCACGGTCATCAAGGTGAACACGTATTGCTTGATCTTCTAATGTTTCCTGTATATTATGTGCAACTTCTAGAATAGTGCTCGTATCAAAACCCTTTTTTAAAATAGGAATAATAACAATTTGTATCGGAGCTACACGAGGAGGCAAAATAAGTCCTTTTTCATCACCATGTACCATAACTGTGGCACCAATAACGCGAGTTGATAACCCCCAACTGGTAAGATGTGGATATGCTACATTACCATCACGATCCTGAAATGTCATATTAAAAGCTTTTGCAAAATTTTGTGAAATGCGATGCGATGTACACATTTGCAAGGCTTTCCCATCTGGCATAAGCGCTTCGATGGTATGGGTTACATCAGCTCCGGCAAACTTTTCACTTTCAGATTTTATACCCGCAAGTGCTGGAATGGCTAAATAATTTTGAATAACATCTAAATACTCATTAAGCATGGTAAGGACTTCTTCATCTGCTTCTTGTGCAGTTTCATGCGCTGTATGACCCTCTTGCCAAAAAAACTCAGTAGTTCGTAAAAAGGCGCGTGTGCGCATTTCCCAACGAACAACGTTTGCCCATTGATTAATTTTGATAGGTAAATCACGCCAAGAATGCAACCATTGCGCAAACATATAATGAATCATTGTTTCAGATGTTGGGCGTACCACAAGCGGTTCTTCAAGCTCTTTACCACCAGCATGAGTGACGATCGCAAGTTCAGGTGCAAAACCTTCTATATGCTCTGACTCTTTTTTCAAAAACGACATAGGAATAAACAAAGGAAATGATGCATTCTGGTGCCCAGTCTCTTTTATTTTTTTATCAAGAATATCCTTAATATTTTCCCATAACGCATAGCCATACGGACGAATTACCATACAACCTTTTACTGGTGACTGATCTGCTAGTTTTGCTTGATAAATAACTTCCTGATACCAATCTGAAAACGAAGTGTGAATATTTGGTAATTTATTGTTCATAGAATATAAAAACCTATAAAAATGTAAAAATTTTACACTATAAAATTATAACGTCACTATACTACAAACTTCGACTTTTTTACACCAATCTATACGCAAAATATAAATATTTTATATTTTATTGCTAATAGAATAATTCTTTTATTATAATATTATTATAAAGTATCTATTAGAATTAATAGTTTTTAATTACATCATTGCATTACAAAACCAGTAAAAGCAAATAAGGGGGGAGAAAAAGAATAATGAAAGGATATATGTGCTTAGCATGCCTTGTAGTAAGCTATTCTTTTTGTTGGTCGCCACCACGATACCAATTATTACAAACAAACATTCATCAACAATCCATAGCATATGTTTTTGCACATGGGCTTGGAGCAAATAAAAGTCAAGCATGTAAACTTTTTAATCCACTAAGTAAGCAATCAATTTTATGCGGTCCAGTAGGAATTTTTGATTTTCCCGATGCAAAACCATCAGAAAATGTTTTTTATAAAAAATATGTTAATTTAGGCCAATCTCGAGATATCGAACGTCTTTCATATGCCTGTGATAGAACATTGGAACAAGTTTCTGATTGTAATGGTATTGTGTTATTAGGTATCTCACGGGGATCTGCAACAATTTTAAATCTTGCTGCTATAAACAAAGATATTCCTATTAGAGCTATTATCGCCGAGGCTTCTTTTGATACGTTAAAAAGCGTTGTTAAGCATTTATTAAAGCGTTTTCATGTCTCTTGGATACCTTTTTCTAGAAAAATCAGCACAAAAATAGCTAACAATTGGTTTCAAGACCTTAATATAAAAGGCTTATTTCCAATCGATATCGTTGCCAATATAGATAAAAATATCCCAATACTTTTAGTTCATTCTCGCAAAGATAGTGTTGTTCCTATTGCAAGCTCATATGTTCTATATATAGCATTACTCGCATCAGGTCATAAACATGTGTATTTATTAGAGCTTCCGTCAGGAGATCATGGAAAACTAATGCAATCTAATAACAAATTATACCAAAACGCTGTTCATGCATTTTATAAAAAAAATAATTTACCATACAACAAAGCTTGTGCAGCTAAGGCAGAACATATACTTGCACAGTGTAAACCAAGTATCAAAGAAGTGCGTACACGTATAAAGAAAAAAATGATTCGTTGACTTTTATACTTTGAAAGAACTAATTTTATTATGAATAGTAATTAAATAAACGTATTAATTGGGGGAAAAACAATGAACAAATTATACTTTGTAAGTCTAGTAGGAATATTGTTTATTTCAAGTCAAATTATTGGCATGGAGCTTGATGAGAGTATTAGTAGTAATGATATTGAAAAACAAGCAGCAAGACAAAGAAAAATGAGTAATCTTCATAGATCACAAACTTCACCTGCTACTAAAAAAAAAAACACTATAAAGAAATATAGAAAAAGCGTAACAATAGCCTGCGGAGAATTAAGACGGTTAGAAATGGGTTTAGGCATAATGTTGGTCTCTAGAGATAGTTCTATAAATTTAGTAAAGCATTTTTCTTTTAAAGAAAATTCATTGCTCGAAAATTCTTCTTCGGAAAATACTTCTACTGAAAGTATAAATATGGAGAAAATAATAAGTAAATTAGGTTTGACCAAAGAACAATTACAACTCGCAATGAAGCAATGGATGGAAGAAAAGAAAAAACCATACACTGTCAAAATGATTAATGAAATGAGCAAAAAGGATAAAACAGCACTTCAACATGGATTTATAATAAAAATATTAAAAAGACAATGTAAAGCTAATGATAAGATTGATGCATCAAGCGAAATTCTTTCAATGAAATCAAATTTTGACAATACATGGAATAACATTTTACACAAAAAAAATTTAAGCCTAGAAGAGACAATAAAGATAAAAGAATTACAACTTCAAGAACGGGCAGAAAATCGTGCAGATGAAGAACTAGGACTTCGCGAAAAAGAAGTAATCGTTCAAGGAGAAACTCTTGAACTTGGACAAGAACAACTTGGTTTCCAAGAAAGACAATCAAAAAGAAGCAATAAAAGAGAATGGATTATTGGTGGATGCACCACATGTGGCGGGTACATTCTTGGCATAGTAACTTTAATTATTCCTTTTCTTTTACAAACTTGTGAAATTTGTGAATCTTAACTAAATTATAAAATATTCAAAAATAGTTAAAAATGAAGTATGCTAGGTTCTATTGATTTTTAAAGGTAAAGATGAAGCAAAAGTCACAAATAAATTTAGTTGAACATATTGATCCATTCTTGCTTACACAAGATATTGCACCATCATCACGGCTTACTTATCTACATGCGATTCAACATTTCGTTAAATGGTTGTCCATAAAAAATAATACAACACCAACACGTTTGACAATTTTGGAATATAAGTATTGGCTTGATGAAAAAAACATAAGTGTTTTTACAAAATCATTATACCTTGTTGTAGTTCGTCGTTTTTTTACATGGACTGAAGAGCAAGATATATTTCCTAATATTGCTCAAGGCATAAAAAATCCTAAAAAGCAAAATAAAAGCCATCATAAAGATTCTTTACGCATTGAAGATATTAAACTACTTTTTAATACAATTAACACAAACAATTTACAAGGCAAACGAGATTTTGCAATTATTAATCTTCTTTTACGAACAGGTCTTCGACTGCGTGAAGTTACACATGCTCAAATACAAGATATTGAACATCTTCATAACCAGTCTCGCCTTTGGGTACACGGTAAAGGTCGACATGACAAAGATGAATTTGTTGTATTAACTCAATCAGTTCTCGATCCTATTACTAAATATCTTGAATTACGTAAAACTTCAGGTTCTCATCCATTATTTGCATCATTGAGCGATCGTAATTTTGGAAAAAGACTTACAACCTTTTCTCTATCCCGTATTGTACGAGTATATCTTACCAAAGCTGGCATTAAAACTAAACGAATTACAGCACACAGTCTACGACATACGTTTGGTGTTCTTTCAATGCAAGCGGGAGCTTCGCTCTATGAAGTACAACTTGCAATGCGCCATGCTGCACCCTCAACAACACAAATGTATCTTGGAGATATTGAACGAATAAAGCGAATGGAAGCTTCGCCTGAACACAAATTAAATTCTCTTCTTAATAAAGAAGGCATATAAAATATGCTACAGTCTATGTCAATAAACTATAATTTATTGACATAGACTGTAATAAACAAAAAAAATACAGTATAAAAACTGGCATATAGGAAAAAATAAGTTTACAAAAAAATGTTGCTTAATACATATATTTTTTCGTGATTAAGTAAAAAATATAGATAAAAACAAAAAATATAAACATAAAAAAGAAAATAGAGCTTTTTTTTATATCAACAAAACTATTCCAACAACTATTTAAAAATCAAAATTAAACCCAAATTTGTTGGCAAATTTTTTCAATTTACGTTAAAAAATTTTAATATATTTTTTATTTTATTCATCGTGAATATCAACATGAATATCAGTATCAACAACACGAAATCTTTCTATGGACACAGCTTTGCCTGATGTAACATCAATTTCTACACAAACACCACATAATATCATAGGTCCTGCTGTTTCAACTTCAAACTTTATTGGCATCTGCGTCAAAAATTTTTTTATGATTGGTTCTTTTTTCATACCAATCATAGAATTCAACGCACCTGCCATACCTAAATCAGTTATAAATGCAGTGCCATTAGGCAAAATACGCTCATCGGAAGTTTGTACATGAGTATGCGTTCCTACAATAGCACTTACTTTACCATCTACATAATATCCAAGACCCGCTTTTTCAGAAGTAGCTTCAGCATGAAAATCAATAATAACAATAGATGTTTGAGGTCGTAAAAATGTTAACAAAGAATCCACTTCTCTGAACGGACATGCTACATGATCTGACATAAAAATACGGCCTTGCAGATTAATAACACCTACGGTATATCCATTACAGTTAAAAGTTGTTACGCCTTTGCCCGGGCATTCTGACGGATAATTCGCAGGACGCAATACATCTGAATTTTGTTGTAAGTATGTATAAATTTCACGTTGCTGCCAAATATGATTGCCTGTCGTAATTACATCAACATTATTATGTTTAAAAAACTTAACAATACGAGAGGTAATTCCTCGTCCTCGTGCACTGTTTTCACCATTCACAATAACTGCATCGGACTTATAATGAGATCGCAATCTATCAATATGTTTTTGAAAAACAGCTCGACCAGATTTTCCGACGATGTCGCCAAATAATAATATACGAATTGAAGCTATCATGTATTAATCTTTTTATACTTTTTTTTAAACTTAAACTTACCAATTGTTTTTTTAAAAAACTTTTTAGTTTTATTTTTAAACTTTTTTTGTTCTAATTTTTCAACTTTTAAAAGTGTATTCATTACATCTGAGTATCCTTCTTCAAATTCTTCACTTGTTAATGAATTATCAATATTGTCTTCGTTATCACTATCGTAAGCTTCCATGCCGATAATCTGAGTTGAAATAAACAATATTCCTACTAGACTAACAAAGTATAATTTGCTCATTGTTTCTCCATTTCATTAATACATTTATTTAATTACTACACACAACAAAACTAATTCTTTTAATATACAAAGATCAACAATCGTTTTTATCGTGCATACTCAATTGATCGTTTTTCACGAATAACATTTACTTTGATTTGACCAGGAAAAGTCATTTCTTTTTCTATTTTACGTGCTATATCGCGAGCAAGCATTGCTGCTTTTTCATCATCAAGATAATCTTCTTCTACAATAATACGAACTTCTCGACCAGCTTGTAGTGCATATGCCTTTTTTACACCTTCAAAGGTATTTGCAATTTCTTCAAGCTTTTCTAAACGCTTGAGATATGCTGTCAATGTTTCACGGCGTGCACCAGGTCGTGCAGCTGAAATAGTATCAGCAATTTGTACAATCAGGGAGTATACTGATGTTGGAGGAACTTCGTCATGGTGCGCTGCAATCGCATTAACAATAATAGGATCTTCGCCACACCGCTTTGCAATATCTCGACCTATCAGGGCATGCGGACCTTCAACTTCCGCTGATACTGCTTTGCCAATATCATGCAATAATCCACCACGCAATGCTATCGAACCATCAAGGCCTAATTCCTCAGCTATCATACGTGCAAATAAGCCAACTTCTTTACTATGCATAAGTACATTTTGTGAAAAGCTGGTTCTAAAATGCAATTTACCTAACAATGTCACAATTTCTGGATGTACCCCTTGTAAATTAAATTGAAAAATAGCTTCTTTGCCGTATTCTTCGATTATTTCGTCAATTTCTTTTTCACACTGTGTAACAGTTTCTTCAATACGTGTAGGATTGATTCGTCCATCCTGAACGAGCTTTTCAAGTGAGCGCTTGGCAATTTCCCTTCTTATTGGGTTAAAGCCGGATATGGTAATAGATTCAGGTGTTTCACCAATAATAAATTCCATACCAGTTGCAAGCTCCAATGCCTTAATATTACGACCTTCTTTACCGATAATACGGCCCTTCATTTCTTCATTTGGTAATTGCACAACACCAATTGTATGTGATGACACTTGTTCTGCCACATACCGTTGCATTGATCCTATAACAATATCAATGGATTTTTGTTTTGCAATTTGACGAGCTTCATCTTCTACCTTTTGAATCCACTTCTCATTGACAAGCTTAACTTCCGCTTCAAGAGTATTAAATAACTCTTTGCGGGCATCATCGCGAGAAATTCCTCCAATTGATTCTAATTTGACAATTAATTCGTCATACAGATTTTTAAGCTTTTGTTCATTAACACGAAGCATGTCACTTGTTCGTGAAATTTTACGCTCTTTTTGTTGTAATTCTTGAGCCAATTCATCTAAACGTTGTTCTTTTTTATCTAAATTTTCTGAGCGCATTGCAATCTTACTTTGTAGACGATCAAGTTCAAGTCGATCTCGTTTGATTTCTAATTCAAAATCCTGTCGACGCCTATGTAATTCATCTTTAATCTTAATCGTCGCCTCGCGACGTTCAGTTTCTATTTCTTTTTTAATGCTTTTAAATTGTTGCGAAGCTTCAGACTGTATTCGCATAGCAACAATAAATTTTTTACGGGCCCATAGAAGCAAAAGGATACCTAAAAGGATCCCCAAGGCTCCTATGATACTCAAAATTTCAATTATAATTTGCATTTCCTATCCTTATAGTTACTTATATAAGTTCACTTCATTAAACTATGAAAATTTTAACACGTAAAAAATGGAAAAAAGAAGAATAGAAAACGGTGCTATAAAGTAATCAATAGCATACACACTATAAAAACTATACAAGGAAAGATGCGGGTAGTTCTCGATCAAGATGATCTAGTAAAGCTTGACCCTTATCCTTTATATGTACAAGATCATGCTCACATTCCACAAGCATACTGGCAATTTTGAGAGCTGTAAGAACTGCTACTTTTTTGGGTTCTAGATGAGGAGCTTTTTGAAAAATATCTTGTATTATCTCATCAACCTTATGGGTTGCTGATTGCATGTGCCCCTCACTCTGATCACTAACTAACGTATACAATTCTCCCAAAATAGTTATTTCATATTTTTTTATTTCAGTACTCATAGCTGCTGTTTTTCGCCTACTAAAGTATCTATACTCTTAATTAATTCATCAACAGTATGTTTTGCTTGTTCACGCTCTTTGTTTAATTTTTCAAGATCATTATTATCTTGTAACATTGAACGTTCCAAAAATTCAAGTTTTTCCAACACCTGAGAATGCTCCTGTATTAGTCCAGAATTTTCTTCTTGTAGCTTTTTTACTAACGAAATCAATTGTGTAATTCGTTGCTCTAAAATTTGTAAGGTTTCCATTCTTCTGTTCTCCCCTTTTTCCAATACTAATCTCATATATAAAGTCTAGTAATTAGTATTCGGTAATGTCAAGTTTACTCCTTGGCAAATTTAACAAGCTGTTCAAAACTTGTTGGATCATAAATAGCAAGCTGACTTAACATTTTCCTGTTTAAGCTTATTTGAGCCTTATTTAATCCGTACATGAATTGACTATATGATAATCCATGCTGTTGTGATGCCGCATTAATACGAACAATAAAGAGAGCACGCATATCGCGCTTTTTTAATTTACGGCTTTTGAAGGCATATGCCATCGCTCGCAATAATGTTTCTTTGGCACGACGAAATATGTTTTTACGTTGTCCCCAATATCCCTTAGTCTTTTTTAACAGACGTTTATGACGCTTTTTCGTCGTCACACCACGTTTTACTCGTGACATTTTTAATTCCTTATATCAAAACAGATTTTAATTATTATAACAACGGCAAAATATTATTAAGATCACCACAAGAAATATACCCTCCTTTACGTAAATTCCGTTTACGTTTGGATGATTTTTTTGTCAATAAGTGTCGACGATATCCTTTTGAATACTTTACTTTTCCACTTTTTAATTTTTGAAAGCGCTTTCGTGCACCCGAATGTTTTTTCATTTTCGGCATCAAAAATCTCCTAACACTACCTTTGTTTTGCAACATAATAAATACAAGACCAATTTGAACCCGTTTTCGTTTCCTTTTCATGCGCAAGATGCTTTATACCATATTGTTTTATAAGTGTCTGCTCAACTTTTTCAAAAATAACGGGACCTCGCTCCTTAATAGTCGCTTGTTCACGACCTCTAAACATTAAGGTAACTTTTACATGCTTACCATCCTGTAAAAATTGGGTTGCATGTTTTATCTTTGTTTGAAAGTCATGCTCTCCAATTTCAGGACGCATTTTAATTTCTTTTACCTGAATAGTTTTTTGATGTCTTTTTGCTTCAGCAAGTTTCTTTTTTTTCTCATACAGTTGCTTGCCATAATCCATAATTTTGGTTACAGGAACCCCTTCCTTTCCTCGGGAGGAAATAAGCACCAAGTCCAAATCAACTTCTCGAGCCATACGTAAAGCTTCTTCGGTTTGCACTATACCAACATTCTCTCCCTCATGAGAGATAAGCTGCACACGAGGCGCATGAATAAATTCATTAATAGGTGGCTGTAACGTTTTTTCTTTACTAGGTTTCAAAATACCCTCTACTCACTATAATAACATTTTTTTCTTTGTTTTCCATGGTTTATTCAAAAAGAATGTTTACGTGTTATCGCTTCAAGCACGGCATTATAGATCTCCTTGAAAAGCTCAGGGTTCTCTTTAAACCGTCTGAAAGTTTGATCGCGTCCCTGGGCGATTTTTTTCTCACCAAAAGAAAACCATGACCCTGCTTGCTTAAGCACATTAAAATAAAGAGCTGCATTCAGCAAATCAAGTTCTTTATTGATACCAGCACTGAATAATAGATCTACTTCAACCTTTTTAAAAGGCGGGGCCATTTTATTTTTAACAACTTTTACGGATATCCGATTGCCAAAATATTCATCATTTTTCTTCAAAGAAGCCAAGCGACGTACATCAAGTCTTATCGACGCATAGAACTTCAGAGCCTTGCCCCCCGTGGTAGTCTCTTTCGGACCAAAAGGCATTGTATTAATATTTTGTCTAACCTGATT
>SDBT01014094.1_pt1 | contig 12766 bp, 6 predicted proteins | sample 2277101 | NCBI WGS metagenome assembly SDBT01 (sample SAMN10404973, study PRJNA504765) | marine sediment metagenome | isolation source: marine sediment core GS10_PC15, 103 cmbsf | place: Arctic Ocean: Southern Knipovich Ridge | collected 2010 | reverse complement strand
ACGTTCTGGAACAGGACGTTCCGCATGAACCACGGCCCCATGTCCCTGGCCCGAACTGCACTGAAGGTCACCAGTATGGCGACGGCGCCGGTGGCCACGGCCAGACGAATCCACGTTTCTCGGCCGCGAACGGGCGCTCGCGAGTCAAGCCCCTCGGCCAGGGAGTTGGCTTGCTCGGCCACGCGGCGGATCAGCGCCTCCGACGCCCCGACCCCGGCCATATCCTGAAAGGAGAAGTCCAGCGTGCTTATCAGCCGGTCGTCGAGCTTCGGGTAGTGCCGCTCCAGGACCAGGGCCAACTCATCGAGCGTCATGGGCACCCGCAGGGGCCTCAGCAGGTAGCGCCATACGACGTAGCCCACGCCGCCCAACGCCGCCAGCGTGATCAGTATCCGCTGAAGGCGCTGCTCCAGCTCCAGCTTGCGGTCGATCGCGAAAGAAAAGAACACCGCCGCCACGAGTGCGACAAGCACCAGCGCCGTGCCCCGGCCCGCCAGGTGCGCCCGGAGGGCGAACTTCAGCGAGGAGAGCTTCTTGTGAACGGGCGGAGATATCAGGTTCTCAAACCGCATGGACTTCTCCGAAACTTCCTGTCGGCTTTGCGGGCGCGTGCCCGACCGATCATGCCATATTGTACTTCTTGCGGGCCATCCACTCGGCCGCCAGCAGCATAACGATGATCACGATGGTCAGCGGCGTGTCCCACAATGAATGCAGCTCGTCGTTAAAGAGGGTCATCGGCGCCACGGAGACCATCTCCACGATTTTTTCCGCCTGGTCGATTCTCAGCGCCCGCCCTTGCGGGGCGACGTCCGCCATCAGGGCCGGGTCGGCCTCGGGATGCACGAACTCTTCGGCCGGCAGGTCCACGCGAATCGTCTTCTCGGCTACCTCGCCCTTGTAGGCCGGGTCGTCCTGCCGGGCCGTCAGCCGGAACGAGCCGACCTTGCTCAGAGAGATCTTCTTGCGGTAATGGCCCGGGGGCAGGGCCAGCCGACGCGTGCCGTCGTCGCCTTCCTCGACCGTGGCGTACCGGCCCAGCTCGATCACCTCCTCGTCGCCGGTGGCCGTATTGATCATGACCACGTGGAACTCCTCGTCCTGGAGGGGCTGATACTTGGGGTCGTAAACCTCCGCGCTGATGGTCAGTTCCTCGCCGATGGAAAACTGGTCGGCGCCGGTGGTGATAATGACTCGCTTCTTCTGGAAGCGTCCCGCCGTGAGGAAGTCCACCACGTTCCGCCAGAAGCGGCGGTGGAACATGCCGTCCGACATCGCCTGCCATCGCCAGGTTTCGTCGAATCCCAGGTACAGCGATCGGCCCTTGCCGTAATACTGCACGGCGACGAGCGGCGTCCGCTCCATTCGCCCGACCGACATGACGTCGGACGCATCGCTGCTGACGGCCAGGGTCGTCGCCAGCGGCTTGAGCCGGCGCACCGGGTGAGACCAATACACCGCCGGCAGCAGATCCCAGATCTCCAGCGTCTCCTGGGCGGTCCGTCCGAACCGCAGAACCGGGTGGTCCTGCCCGGCGGCCGTGGGAACCACGGTCCGCCCCACCGGCTCATTCTGGTAAATCCGTTGCCTGATGTTCAGCGACTGCGGCTCCAGCACGACCGGCAACAGCGCCTCCAGCGGCTTGAAGACCTCCTCGTTGCCGGTCAGGTTCAGGTCGCTATGCTTCCTGGAGGCGATGTAGCACAGCCCGCCGTGGTAGTTTGCCACGAAATCATCCAGCAGGCCCACGAAGGTCGCGTCGAAGCCGTTGGTGGTATAAGCCGGATCGTACAGGATTACGGCCTCGTACTTGTACAGGTCCTCGGGCTTTCGGGGCAACTGGGTGATTCGCAGTTGTGGGTCCGACGCCTCCTGGTTGTAGTCCGGGTCGGCGTCCTGCTGCCAGAAGCTCACCGCGTAGCGGTCCGGGTTGCGTTGGAGGACATCCTTGAGGCCCTGGTATTCCCAGCCGCCGTCCCCGCTGACGACGAGGATTTTGATCTTCTCGTCGGTGATTCTGATCTTGGTGGCGGCGGCGTTGTCGGCTGAAGAGAACTCTCGCTCGAGGGACTCGGCCACGATCTTGTAGACGAACTCCCCAAGTTCGTCGGCCTCGGCACGAAGCGTCACCTCCTGGGCTTCATTGCGTCCGGAGCCCGCCTGCCCGACCAGCTTGACCTGCTTGGAGACCCCGGTATCGACCCAGTCTCCTCCGGCCACCGGCCGACGATACAGCTTCAGATCGACGCTCCGTCCGCCGCAGTTGCGATTGGCCAGGAAGGCCGTCAGCTCGATCGTCGAGCCCCGGCGGACCTCCACGGGCCCCTGGAGCCGGACCATCGCCACGTTCTCCGGGGGCACCTCGTCCCCCACGCAGACACTCACCACGCGAATGCCTCGTTGGCGAAGCATCGCCATGGCCGAGCGAAGGCGGTTGGCAACGTCATCGCCCCCGGTGGCCTGGCCGTCGCTGATCAGCACGATGCCCGCAACGCGATGGCCCTGGAGCTTCTTGGCGGCCGTGCGCAAGGCGGCGGCGTGCTTGGTCTCGTAGCCGCCCGCGGTCAACTGCCCGAAGGCCTCTTCGATTCGGGCTTCGGCCTGATCGACCTCCTCACCCGACGCCCGCCCGCTGGGGATCTGGACCAGTTCCTTCGTGTACGCGCTCCGCCCCGGCTCGGACGTCGAGAACCGCAGCAGCATCAGGCGATGCTCCCGCGACAACTCGCCCAACGGCCCACCCCGCCGCGCCAGAATCCGCCGCACGATCTCCTTGCGGGACAGCGCCTGCAACTCCGCGTCGTCGACGCCCAGCTTGGCGGCGAGCGACCTCCGCAGGGCCGGGTCGGCGTACCGGTCGGTCAGTGACATGGACAGGCTGTCGTCCAGCAGCACCCCCACGGTGTAGTAGTGATCCTGCTGATATCGCAGGACCAGCTCCGGCTGGAACAGGACCACCAGGATCACCACCAGCACGGCGATCCGGATACCGGCGATCGTGAGCTTGATGCGTCGGGAGATGTCTCCCTCGCGCAGATAGCTGATCACGGTCAGGGCGACCAGGCCGGCGAACAGCACGAACAGGCCGAGGATGACCCAGTTGTTGTACTCGGCCGAGAAGACCGGAAACCACGTGTCGGCGGCGTCCAGTTCACTGGTCTTGAGGCCCAGCAGCCATGCGATAACTCGTCCCATATGCTTCCCTGACACCTTCACTCATACCGGTCGGGCTGTCCCGCCCGCCGGTCAGTTGTAGTGACCGAACCGCTGGCCGAGAAACACCTCCGCCGCCAGCACCAACAGCATCCCCATGAGCATGGCCTTCCAATACTCGTTGCGATCGGCATCCGTGCCGGTCTGGGCGTCCGCGGTCGGGCGAAGCCGATCCTGGTAGCTCAACTCCACCTGGAGCAGGGCGCGGAGTTCCTGTTCGCCCGCCACGGCCAGCCGCCCCTCGCTGGGATCGACGTTCCGGGCGAACATCACCGTGCGGGCCTCGCCGGCCACGTCCACGCGCAGGCGGTAGATGCCTGCGTACCGCGTATCGGCATATCCGACCATCTTGCGCGTGCCGGCCGACCGTGGGGCCAGTGACACCTCGCCCTCCTCCGAGTCGCCGGGCACGCTGAGCGTAATGCGGGCGGCCAGCATGCCGCGGTCGAGGGTATACCCGATCGGCTCGCCCACGGAGGCGGTGAAGTCTTTCGCGGCGGCCCGGGAGATGTAGTCCATCAGGTCGTTCAGGAACGTCACGAAGGTGTAGTCCTTCGGCCAGTCGCTCCACTCGGTGTCGGCGGCGGTGCAGACCATCACGACCCGCCCGTCGCCGTAGCTGCGGCTGACAATGGCCGGGCTGTGTTGGTCCTGGTCCTCGGCGTTGTCGAACCGGGCCAGCACCTTGACGGGCCCGACCCCGGCCACCGGTCCCGGGACCTCCGTCCGCGTGAAGCCGTAGAACCGCAGCAGTTGCGTGAACTGGGCCAGATCGCCGTGGAAGGACCGCATGACCGACTCGCCTTCGACGCTGTCCCGCAGCAGTCGGACGAACCGGCGGCGCTGGCGGACCTCCCGCTCGGTCTGGGGCCACCTGCCGGTCACCTTCAGCGGGCACAGGCCGGCGCCCTCGGCGTAGAACGGTCCGTTGTAGAAGGTCGGGTTGAGCTGGTCGCCGGTGAAGATCGCCAGCCCCCCGCCGCCGCGGACGTACCCGGCCAGTTGGTCCAGCGATCCGTAGCCCAACTCGCCCCGGTCGTCCTTCGTCCTGGGGAAGGCGCCGACGTTGGCCAGGATGACCGCGTCGTAGGTGTGGAAGTTCACGTCGGCCATCCGCTTGTACGAAACAACGTCCACGGCGTTGCCGTAGGAGCGGTTGCCGTTGGGATCGAGCCCGATCAGCAGGAAGAACGACTCGGTATTGGCCGGGTCACTGACGTCGGGCTCGCCGTCGATGATGAGGATCTTCCGGGCCTGGCGAACCTCGAGCGCCAGCCGGACGACGTTGTCTCCGGGCAGGCTGTCCGACTTGAGCCGCCCCTCGATCACCCCGGCGCCGGGATCGGGGAAGGCGTATCCAACTTGTACGATCTTCTCTTCGCCCGGCTCGATGGAACGGATCGTACGCACGGGCAGCTTGGCGCCGGCAGTCTCATAGGCGGGCGTCGAGAAGCGGACGGTCACGTTCTCGGCCGGCTCCGAGCCGTTGTTCCGCACGCGAAGCTGCACCCGGACCGGCACCGAGGCCAGGGCGACCTTGTCCAGCACCTGGACGCCTTCGATGGTCAGGTTGTCCCTGGGCGAGGCCCCGTAGCTCAGGAGCCTCAACACGACGCCCTCGTCGCGCAGGGCCTTCATCTCGCGACGGATCTCCTCGACCCGGCCCGGCTCGTAATCGACGCGGCGGAAGTCGCCGAGCACGTACAGGTGCTTGACCGAGGCGGGGGTGAACAGCTTGCCGCCCGCACGGAGGGTTCGGCGCAGCCCGCCGGCCGTGTCCGATGGACGGAGCGACTTGAGCCAGCCGTCCGGGGAGACGATCTTGCTGACGCTCTGGAGCGTCGCCATCGGGCCGGAATCCTCCGGCCGGCTGGTCAGCAGCACGGCCACGCGGTCGCTGCGCGGGAGCTTGTCGATGATCTCCGCCAGCTCGCCGGCGGCCAGGTCGAACGCGGTGGTGTCGCCGAGCTTCTGGCCCATCGAGACGCTGTCGTCCAGCACGAACACGTGGTCCGTCTGCCCGCGCTGGGCGAGGACCGGCACGGCCTGGGCGCCCGCGCAGCCGATGAGCCTGCCCACGGCCATCGCCAACAGGAAAATGGCCAGGCAGCGCAGGGCCAGCAGGATCAGCTCCTCAATGCGGACCCGGCGGCGGTTGCGCCGAACCGATTCCAACAGGAACCGCATGGCCGCCCAGTCAACAACCTTGAACCGCCGGCGGTTGAGCAGATGGATGACGACCGGCACCGAAGCGGCCGCCGCCCCGCCAAAGAATATCGCTGGATGAATAAACGGCATTACGACTCCCTTGCAGCAGGCATCCGGCATTTCGCCGGGCCCGAATCTATCGTTTCGATCCGATCTTCCTGGCGGCAGCCGCCCGGGCGGCCAGGAAACTCAGCAGCGCCGCGTCCAGGTGGTCCGCCGTCGAGACCAGCTTGTAGTCAATCTGGTTGGCGATGCACTGACGCTTGACCGTCGTGCAGAACTCCTCCATCGCCTCGATGTATCCCTGCCGCAGGCTCCGGGGTTCGACGGTCAGACGCCCGGTGTTCTCCAGCCCGCGGAACATCGTGTTGCCCTGGAACGGGAAGGTCAGCTCGTCCGCGTCCATAATGTGCAGCACCATCACCTCGTGCTTGCGGTGGCGGAAGTACCGCAGCCCGCGCACCACGCCGGCCGGGTCCACGAACAGGTCGCTGATCAGGCAGATCATCCCCCGCCGGGGAATCTTCTCGGCGAGGTTGTGGCAAATATGCTCCAGCGAGGTTTTGGCCTTGAGGCTGACCGTGTCCAGCGCGTGGACGAGCGGCTTGATGTGGTTGGGGTTGGTCGAGTGGGCCAGGAACGACTGGATATCTTCGTCGAAGGTGGCCAGGGCGACGGCGTCCTGCTGGCTGAGCAGCAGTTGTGCCAGCGACGCGGCCAGGCAGGCGGCGTAGTGGTACTTGGTCATCCGCTCCCCGCGGGCGCCGTTGCCCTGGTAACGCATCGACTCACTGACGTCCACCAGCAGCGTCGCCCGAAGGTTCGTCTCCACCTCGTACTGCTTGATGTAGGCCTTGTCGGTCCGGGCGAGGACCTTCCAGTCCAGGTGCTTGAGGTCGTCGCCGGGCACGTACTCGCGGTGCTGGGCGAACTCCACACTGAAGCCCTGAAACGGGCTGCGGTGCTGGCCCGAGATGAAGCCCTCCACCACCAGCCGCGCCTGAAGGTCCAGACGCTTGATCTTCGCGAGGACCTTCGGGTCCAGATACTTCTGTAACTCAGTCTTAGCCATATCTCGCTGCGCCTGCCCGGGCCGAGGCCCTGCCTATCCGGTGGACTCGAGTTTCTGCCAGTATTTCTGCACCACGCCGTCCTTGACCTCGATGAAGAGGTCCTGTGTCGTCTCCTGCTTGTTGTTGGCGGCAAGGATGACGAAGACGGCGAAGTTCTCGTGTTTGGTCTGGACGTACCTGTAGCGAAGGATTTCCGTGCCGTCTCCCGCCTCGGTGACCTCCGCCGGCTCGCCGAGCACGGCCAGCACCCATTCCCTGGTGGTCTTGCCCGCCTGGATCTGGCTGAGCGTTTCCTTCCCGACGAATTGGCCGCTGGCGCCGTGGGTGGTCGACGAATTCGCCACAACCAAACACCCGCTCAATGACACCGACAGAATGCTCCCAAGCAGCAACAATGCGGTAGATCGATTCATCTCGGTCTCCTTCCGTGCGATACCGGAATCCCGCCGGCGCGGGCTGACGGGGCCGTCACTTCTTCAGCACGCCGGACGTATCGGGATTGCTGGCGATGGCGCCTTCCTTGGCGGGGATGGTGTCGATCAGCCGGTCGATGATCTTGTCGGTGGTGAAGCCCTCGGCGTCGGCGTTGAAGTTCGTCACGATCCGATGCCGCAGCACGGGCTTGGCGACGGCCTGGATGTCCTCGGTGGACACGTGGAAGCGCCCGTGCAGCACCGCCCGGACCTTCCCGCCGAGAATCAGGTACTGGCACGCCCTCGGGCCGGCGCCCCAGGAGACGTAGTCGAATATGAGCTGCGGCACGTCGCCCTCGTGGACGCGCGTGGCCCGCACCAGCCGCATGGCGTAGCGGATCACGTGATCCGCCACCGGCACCCGTCGGATCGTGTGCTGAATCTCATTGATGGCCGCACCGTCCAGCACCGCCGTCAGCTCGACCTCCTCGATGGCCGTGGTCAGCCGGATAATGTCGAGCTCCTCGTCCCAACTCGGGTAGTCCACCTGGATCTTGAACATGAACCGGTCCTGCTGAGCCTCGGGCAGCGGGTAGGTGCCTTCCTGCTCGATGGGGTTCTGCGTGGCCAGCACGAAGAACGGCTCTTTCATGGGCATGCGGTTGCCGCCGACGGAGACCTGGCGTTCCTGCATGGCCTCCAGCAGGGCCGCCTGGGTCTTGGGCGGCGTGCGGTTGATCTCGTCGGCCAGGATGATGTGGTTGAAGATGGGCCCGGGGAGGAACTTGAACTCGCGCGAGCCGGTAGCCCGGTCCTCCTGGATGACCTCGGTGCCGGTGATGTCGGACGGCATCAGGTCGGGAGTGAACTGGATGCGGGCGAAGTCGAGGTGGAGGCACTTGGCCAGCGAGGAGACCATCAGCGTCTTGGCCAATCCCGGCACGCCCTCGAGGATGGCGTGCCCGCGGGCAAAGATACACATCAACAGCTCTTCGACCACCTGCTCCTGGCCCACGATCGCCCGCGACAGCTCGTTGCGGAGCGTCTTGTAGGCGTCGGTGAGGCGTTCGACAGCCGCCAGGTCGTCGGCAGCCGGCTCGGATTGGGGGGTGTTGGCGCTCTGTTCGGTCACTTCCGTCTCCTTCTGGTCACTGGGCGCGATCCTGACCGCCTGCCCGCAGGCGGGACATTTCGCGAACTTGCCTATATGCTCCTCACCCATCTTCAACTGCTTGCCGCAGTCACACGTCACGCTGATCGCCATCGGCATATCTCCCGTCCGGTGGAAAAGCTCCTCCCGCATCCGGAATCCGCATCATCTCTTACAGATCGGCAGGTACCCGTAAGGCAATTGCAGGATGATTGTCGCAATGGACGTACCGTACGTGCTGCCGACGCTGTCCCCCATCCACGAGCCGTCCAGGTTCTGGGTGCCGGTGAGCCGGTCGCGGATCTTGGGGTAGTAGTCCTTCCAGTCCTTCCCGCCCCGCTGGTACATGGCCTGAGCCATGTAGAAGTGGGTATAGAAATAGTGCCCGCTGGTGCGGGTGACGGAGATCTTCTGCTTGCAGTAGGCCACGAGGCGTTCGACCATGTCGGCCTCTTTGCCGGCCGTGCCGCCGCGCTTGCGGTCGTAGACGCCGGCGGCGTAGAAGCAGGCGATGGCCGCCGCGGAGATGGCCGGGCGGGACGTGCCCCGGCTGCGGGCCGAGTAGCAGATCCCCCCGTCGCCCTGCTGGCAATACTTCAGGTAGGCCACCGCACGGTCAATCGTGCTCTTGGGAACCTTGATGCCGACGTTGCGGCACGCACGCAGCGCCTGCAACTGCGTGACCGTCACCGAGCCCTCGTCGGCCCGGCCGTCGGGCGTGTAGATCCACCCGCCGGCGTGGTCGTTGGTCGGGCCCAGGTCGGACTGGCTCCGCGCGGTGAGCTTGACCGCCTTGTTGAGCAGAGCGCGGACCCGCGCGCTGATGTCCTTGTTGATGTCCATGCCGTAACACTGCGCCAGGAAGAGCATGCTGAACCCGTGGCCGTACATGCTGCGGGTCTCGCCGCCCGGCCCGGCGATCAGCCCGTCCTTGTGGGCCTCGCCCACGCGAAGGATGTACAGCATGGCCTTCTTGACGGTCTTGTAGTGCGGACCGGACTCGGGGGTCGATCCCGACGCCAGCAGCGACATCCCCGCCAGGGAGGTCATCACGGCCGGGTAATTGCCGTAGCTGCCGCTGTTGGCCCAGCTACCGTCGGCCCGTTGGGTCTCGACGAGGTAGTTAATTCCCTTCTCGATGGCCTGGACGGTCTTGGGGTTCATCATGCCCGGCAGGATGCGCGTGGGCGGATCGGCCTGGAGCTGCCCCGGGACCGACCGGCGGGCGTCGCCGCCCCCGTGGCGAAGCGCCGGGCCCGAACTCAGCAACACCGCGGCCATCGTCAGTGCGATGATGATCTTCTTGTGACGTCGCATGCAGGGGCCCCTTTCAGTCTTTCCCACCGTGGACCTCAATTCCCTTGGGCGTCTCCAGCACCAGCCGCCCGCTCACCATGACCGGACCGGCCACCATCGTGTACTTGATCATTTCGTCCCGCTGCCCCTTGATCGGCTTGATGCCGGGCAGGCGGATTCTCTGGACCGCCGTGCCGTCGTTGATGCGGAAGATGCTGATCTGCGACCCTTCCGTGTACGGCTGGTACTTGACCAGCACGGCCACGTGATCGCGGCCGATCTCCAGCGGCATGACGAAGCTGTATTTCCTCTGGGCATTGCCGGTCAGGTCCTGCCTCCACAGTCGCGTGCCGGCCTTGAGGTCGAACGCCTGGAGGCTGGGACTGGCCGCGTAGGCCATGTGTCCGTTCAAGGCGTTGTGACGGTAGCTGGCGGCGGACCGGCTGCCCAGCACGTACAGGCGGCCGCCACGGACCCACGCACGGTACGGGATCGACTTGCCGGCAGGGCCCGCCACCATGCTCAGCGACTGCACCGGCTGGCCCGGGCCGGTCAGGCTGCGGACCTGGAGGACGCCGCTGTGCTGGCTGGGAGAGAGAATCACGCTGTCGTCGGTCACCGCCAGGATCGCCGGGCGAAGGTGCTGGCTGAGCTTGACCGACCACAGCGGCTGGTCGATGCTGAGCACCGGTTCGATCAGGTCGAGGCTCTTGCCGTTGTTGACCAGCAGCATCCCGTCGGGTGTCAGGCAGGCCTGGCTGTAGGTGTTCGTCAGCGGCACGCTGCCGAGGGACCTCTTGCCGATCAGGTCGAAGACTGTCGCCTTCAACTGCGTCCGGCCATGGGTGGTCAGCAGCAGTCCGCCGGCAAGCTGGGGCGGGGTCCGCCAGTACAGTTCCTGCTGAGGCAGGTTGTGTGCCCACAGCAGCTTTCCGGTCCGGATGTCCAGTACGTGCACGCCGCCGCTGCGGGTCAGCAGCACGAACCGGTCCGAGCCCACGACCATCGAATGCATGTCCGACAGCCGACCGTCGCCCGCCTTGATCTGCCAGCTGACGGCTCGGGTCTTGAGGTCCACGGCCAGGATGCCGGACCGGCTGCCGATGGCGAGCTTGCTGCCGTCAACGCTCAAGCCGCCCAGCAGCGTGTACTGCCAGCCGGAGAAGCCATACCGCACCAAGGCCTTTCTGTCCGGCGGCAGCGGGAGCTTCAGCCGCCACTGGATCGCGGCGGCCATGTCGTCGGCCTTGGGATCGACCACCAGTAGCTCGGGCCACTTCAGCACGAACAGCTTGCCCTCCCAGCGTATAGGCATGCCGTCCTTGTCGCGCAGGACCAGGCCCATCTGCTCGTCGGCGTAGAGCTTGGTCACCGGCGGCGCGACGCGCCCGATGAAGGGCGCCGCGGGCTTGGGCCGGGCCGATGACGGCGGGAACCGACGTAGAGTGTCCCTCAGCGTGCCCTTGACGCCGGCGAAGGACACGCTCGTGTCGGGGGGCAGCCCCCTCAAATCATTCACCAGCGGCCAGAACGCCCCGGAGTTCAACCGGCGATATATCAGCGTCCGCCCGAAATGAGCCGACGGGGCCAATTCGCTGGCGGGATACTCCGCGCTGAGCCGCAGCAGCGCCCGCCCGCTGGAGATCAGCGCATCCCGCTGCCTTTCGCCGTCGCCCCCGGCCACTCGGGCAAAGTGCGCCTCCGCCGCGCGGAGCAGCGCCAATGCCGCCCACTTGCTGTGCGGGTAGGTGTCGGTCACGCGGATCAAGGCCGCCGCCCCGGCGGCGGTCACCCCCGCATCCAACTCGGCCTGGGCCTGGGCGTCGAAGGCGGCGTAAACGCCCTGGCCGTGGCGGGTGATCATCTGTCCGATCAGCCTCTGACCCAACTGACGGCCGAAACTCCGCGGCGTATCCGGATCGTCGCGGACGTACGGGTCGGCCGCATCACTGATGTCGACGTCCACCAGCTCGGTGTCTTCGTACTCCTCGGCCAGCTTGTGCGCCAGCGCCACCGCCCGCGGGTACTGGCCCACACGCACGTGGAACTTGACCGCGCGAACGACCATCTCCCCCCGGCTGCGGACGCTGTAAGCGTGCTCGGTAGCCTTGGCGAACAGCTCGTTCATCCGCGCATCGGTGGCGGCCCGGTTGGCCATGCTGATGTAGGTCCGGTACAGCGCCTGGTCGGTCCGTGCGATCAACTCGCCCTGGCCGAGGCGTTCGGCCCTGGTGCGGGCGCTGATCAAATCCGGCAGGCCCTCCGCAGGCCGGTTGGCGTTGAACGCGTTCATGCCCCGGCGGTACAGCAAGTCCGGCACCTGCTCGGGGTCCGCGGTCGCCAGTCGCCGGCTCAGTTCGGCGCGGAAGCTCCCGTAGGGGAAGTAAGCCGCCACGCCCGCCGCGTTGGCGGCGATCAGCTTGTTGTCCACGCTGACGAGGTTGCCCAGCAGGCCGTCCTTGTCGCCCAGTCCGGCTCCCCTGCGCAGGACCATGTCCGGCAGACTCAGTCGGACCAGCCGGCCGTTGGCGGACGCCAGCACCGCGTCCTCGGTCACCGCCGGTCGGCCGATGATCTTGCCGCCGTCGGGCAACGGGAATTCCCGGACCTGTCCGGACGTCACGTCCACCACGAGCAACTGCTCGCCCGAGAGCACCATGCGGGTCTCATCGAGGGCGGTAAGATTGGCTTGGTCCCGACGATCGATGCTCCCGCCCGGGACCAGTTCGCCCGTGTCCGCGCGCAGGACCAGCAGTTTGTCGCTGTCGGCCGGCAGGAAGACCGCCCGCCCCCGGGCGATGACGATCGGGTTGGGCGGGTAGGGCCGCTTCTTCGGCGGCGTCTTGTACGAGCGTGGGGTCACTTGGGAGGCGGGGGCGATGGAGTATTGATAGGCCCACAGGGCCCGCCCGGTATCGGCCTCGAAGGCCGCCGCCACGCCGGCATTGGTGACGGCGTACACCCTCCCCCCGGCCACTGCCGGCGGGCTGCCGCGGTCGGTCACCTTGTTGCGGTACATGTAGCGATTGTTATAGATGGGCTGCTGCCCGACCATCGCGCTCCAGAGGAGCTTGCCGCCGTTGTTGGCATCCAGGCACAGCAGGTGATACGCCTGCATGTAGGCGGCCACGACGTACAGCCGGCCCGCCGAGTAAGTCGGCGCGCACAGGAACTTGCAGGCACGGACGATCTTGTCGGAGCCCTTGCCCCCGCCGACGCGCCAGAGCAGTCTCAATTGGCTGGACGTCGAAAACGCCGCCAGCACGGAAGTATCCATAAGCCGGTTCCGCTGGCCGGACCGAGTGTAGATGTACCGCATGTTCGGCGGCAGGAACCTGCCCACGGCGAAGACCATGCCATCGCCCGCGCTGAGCGTGAGCCGTCCCTTGTCGGCCATGGCTGAGCCGTAGGAG
>SDBT01014093.1_pt1 | contig 12768 bp, 6 predicted proteins | sample 2277101 | NCBI WGS metagenome assembly SDBT01 (sample SAMN10404973, study PRJNA504765) | marine sediment metagenome | isolation source: marine sediment core GS10_PC15, 103 cmbsf | place: Arctic Ocean: Southern Knipovich Ridge | collected 2010 | reverse complement strand
ATCAATCTCAGTTGCTCGACAACCCGCGACGTCATCTGGGCGACGGCGGTCAGTTCACAGGCCATCTCGCGAAACACGAATATCCCCACCCTTACCCTTGCCTACGCCGCAGGCGGCCCCATGGCCGAGTCATTCTATCACGAAAGCGCCGCCTTCTTCGCCGCTTCCATCGCCTCGGGTGTCTCAACGCAGACTCGACACCCCGCAAAAGCGGTCTTGGGTGATTATATATCCCCGATGGAAATGAAGATCAATACCCAGGTCGCCCTTGCCTGTGCTGGCATGACGCGAAAAGACGCCAACGAGACTGTTAATGCTTTGCTTGGAAGATACGAAGACGGACTTGCGACGGCGTCGATTGGAAAAAGCTATACGGAGTGTTTCGACCTCACCACGGCAGCGCCGACAGATGAACATGTAAGCTTTGTTGAAAGAATCAAGAAAGAATTGTCTAACGTGTCAATACCTCTGAAGTAGGGGTCAGGCGGATTTTGAAAGGAGATTTTTATGGAGTTTGTTTTTCACAGAACGTATCAGGGCCCTTTGAAGGCAGTGATTCTTGACTGGGCCGGCACTACAATGGACTACGGCTGCTATGCCCCGGCCGTCGTCTTCATCGAGGTTTACAGGAGACAGGGCGCCGACATCACAATCGAGGAGGCCCGTGAGCCGATGGGCGCCCACAAGAAAGTCCACATTCGTAAAATATCACAGATACCAACGGTCGCAAAGAAATGGCGGCAAGCCAACGGAAGACCCTGCACGGAAGAAGATGTGGAAAAAATGTTCGCCGAATTCATACCGCTCCAGCTTGCCTGCCTTGCCGAGTACGCTGATCTGATACCCGGCACGATCGAAGCGGTCGAGAAGTTCCGCAACCGGGGCTTGAAAATCGGTTCTACTACCGGGTATACCGGCGAAATGATGACGCTTCTGCTGGACGAGGCAAAGAAGCGGGGCTATGCACCCGACAGCACCGTATGCGCAACCGACGTTCCGGCGGGCAGGCCCGATCCCTGGATGTGCTATAAGAACGCGGAGAACCTCGGCATTTACCCCATGGAGGCGATTGTCAAGATCGGCGATACCCTGCCTGATATCTACGAAGGCCTAAACGCAGGCATGTGGACGATAGGTCTTGCCAAAACCGGAAACGAAGTCGGGCTAAATGCCAAAGAGATTGAAGCCCTGACGCCGGAGGAATTAGAGCGGCGCATGGACAGGGCACGCACGCGGATGGCACAGGCCGGAGCCCATTATGTCGTTGACGGTATCCGGGATTGCGATGCGATCCTCGATGATATTAATGCAAGACTTGCCCGCGGCGAAAGGCCGTAGATACAAGACAGTCTCAATCAGATTCGTCGCCCCCTCGAAGGAAGCCATTGTTGAGGCCCTCTCGACCCGATGGTGATCTTCCGGGTATTCTTGGCGCAAATAGCTTGACATTGCTCTTTACATCCGGTAATATATACTGTTGTTTGTCTTTCTCGTAAAGTAGTGAATAGTCTACGATCCATGGAAGAACCGTTGGCAAGGCAAGGTTCGAGTTTGAAGGAGATGATAAAATGACAAGCGGAAACAGATTACAATTTGGCATTGGCTGTGCGCTGCTGGTTCTTGTCGGTGCTGTGAGCGGGGCGGATGGTTCCTCTGAAGAAATAAGGAATGTTCTCAATCGAATCGAAATTAAGAATGATATCTGTGTTGTCCTCGGTTTGCCGAATAAGGAGATTCGTTCCTTGTTGTCTGAGTTCGTTACTGAAAGGAATCTGATAGTCTATTTTCAGTCCCCCGATCTGAATGAAGTGGCCACCATGCGCCAAGCAGCCGACAGGCGAGGATCTCTGGGGACTCGAGTTTTCGTTGAAGAAGGAGATTTGAATTCCGTTCACCTGGCCGGCAACCTTGCCGGGATGGTGTTTGTTTCCGCTTCTGCGAGAGACAGCGTAAGTGAAAAAGAGTTGCTTCGGGTAGTGTACCCCGGGGCAGCAGTCGTCATCGGCGGAAAACAGATCACCAAACCGCACGCTGACAACACCGATAGTTGGAGCCATCCTTATCACGGCCCCGACAACAATCCCCAATCCACCGATCAGCGAGCACGCGCGCCTTACATTACCCAGTTTCTCGCTCATCCGATGTTCTGTCCTATGCCGGAGATATCCGTCGCCGCGGGAGGAAAGGTCTTCAGGGCCTTTGGCAACATTGCGCACAAGGCGAATCAGAATGAAATGTTGAACACGCTGATATGCGCCAATGCGTATAACGGGATCATCATTTGGAAGCGGCCTTTGAAAAAAGGATTCATGATCCATCGCAACACAATGATCGCAACCCCTGAGGTATTATACATGGCCGATGACGAATCATGTAAACTGATAGACACCCGGACCGGACAAATTAAGGATGAGATTGTCATCCGTGAAGGCATCGCTGACGGTCCGGTATGGAAATGGATGGCTATGGAGGACGGCATTCTCTATGCCCTGATAGGAGGCTCCGAAGTCGAGATACATACGCAACCGTCAAGAACGCCCGGATTAGGCCACTGGCCCTGGGGGATGTGGGAGGGTCATGATTACAAGGACCCAAAAACGAATTTCGGCTTTGGACGCACATTTGTTGCGATCGATCCGAAATCAAAGAAGGTTCTATGGCACCACAGCACCGATGACTATCTGGACAGCCGCGGCGTGTGCATGAAAAACGGGAGGCTCTACTTCTACAGCCCTGGGAAATATCTGGCATGTCTCGATACGAAAGCACGGAAGATCGCCTGGAAGACTTCGGCCGCAGACTTGCTTGAAGCGATAGGCCCTCACGGCCGGGCGCAGCGCTATGTTACCGGGTATTCGACGACGACGTATATCAAATGTGATGATGAACATATTCTCTTTGCCGGGCCGCAGCGAAGTCGCCTTGTAGTTGCGAGTGCAAAGGACGGAAAACTGTTGTGGGATAAAGAAGGTGGAAATCTTCAACTTGTACTGCAGGATGATGGTTTTTATGCCGCAGGTCCCGGTGCAGCCGGGGCGAAGTATGCCTACAAAACCGGGGAGGTGTTGGTCAGGCTGCCTAACCGAAGAGCATGCACCAGGGCGACGGGGAGCGTTGACAGCATCTTCTTTAGAACTTCGGGCGGAACCGTGCGAGTTGACACGGCTTCCAACACCGCCCAGCACATTGCTCCAATGCGTCCTCCATGTCAGGATGGAGTGATCATTTCCGACGGGCAGCTTTACTGGGGACCGTGGATGTGCGGCTGCCAGTTGTCTTTATACGGGCACATTTCTTTGGCGCCGGCCGGTGATTTTGATTTTAAGCCGGCCCTCGACGACTCCAGGTTGGAAACAGGAGCAGGCAACATCACGTCCGTGGCGGATTTCAAAATCGAAGAGGGCGATTGGCCGACGTACCAAGGCAATAACAGCCGGATACCTTATACAAATATGCACATGCCTGAAGAGATTGAGACGAAGTGGACCATTGATGCGACGACGGCCATGCCCACTGCTCCGGTGGTGGCGGGAGGTATGGTCTTTATTGGTGATCGTAAGGGAGTGGTCCAGGCAATCGATGCCGACGGGCGCCGGCAGTGGAAAGCCTATACCGGAGGGGCCGTTTACTTTCCTCCTGCCGTGGCGCGCGGGCGGGTATATGCCGGGTCGGCCGACGGATGGGTATATGCCTTCGAGGCAGCCACAGGAAGACGCTTGTGGCGTTTTCGTGTCGGACCTGCAGGCCGGCGGATTCCCGTTTACGGCAAGCTTATCTCCACGTGGCCGGTTGCGGGGGGAGTTGTCGTGCATAAAGGTGTTGTATATGCTGCGGCGGGGATCGCTCATTATGACGGCACTTATGTAGTCGCGTTGGATGCCGCTACAGGACAGGTCAAGTGGTACAACGACAAATCCGGCACATTGTCTGAAAAAGTTAATAGTGGAGTAAGCTTGCAGGGCAGCCTGTCGATACAAAAAAATGAGCTTTGTTTCGCAGGCGGCGGAGTTTATCAGACGGCACGGTATGACCTGCAGACCGGAAGGTGTCTCAACGAGCCCCATGAGGGACTGAATTCTCGGTTCCCCACCGCTTTTTATGCGTATTTCCCGGAATATGCACAGTATCAATCGCTCAATCGTGGATATCCCGACGGCAGGCTTCTTCGATACAATGCCAGTTACGAAGGAAGCAAGCATAACACTCTTGCGCTGATGGGACCCGTTCTCAAGACCGGGCAAACGCCCGCCCCTCTGACGGATCGTCGGACCGACAGGCGAAGAGTGCAGCCGCAGCGAAAAGTCATATGGCAGGATAAGCCTGGGACCCGCTTCAAGGGATTTGTTGTGACTGACGATGTTCTTCTTGCCGCGGGTGTCAGGGGCGGCGGGGCCGACATGACATCTTCTCTGGCGGCTATTCGGATAAAGGACGGGAGCACGCTCTGGCGCAAGGAACTGTCCGCCCCTGTGGTCAAGGGCGGAGTCGCCATCGACAGCAAAGGACGCATTGTTGCGGTTTTGGAAAATGGGAAGGTCGTGTGTGTACAGTGACCAGCGCACCGGGACAATGCTATTCGCTTGATCTGGTCTGATTGATGAGGTCTATGGCCTCCTTGATCATGATCTCTCCGGCGCCCTTTGCAAGGTTGGTTCCTGAACCCGGTTCATACCCTCCCTCTTCGTAGGCCCGGCTGTGGCAGACATAGCCAATTGTGTCGTTGCTCAGTGTAACAACAAAAAGGTTCTCCATGCCTGTTTTCCTTTTGATCTCTAAACCTACTTCAACCAGGATTTCTCCGGGCAGCCCCAGGATAAAAACATCACCAAGTCTTATAATCTGAATCTCAGTCTTTACACAGTCCCCGGTTTTATCAGCATCCTTAGTCTCACTTGTATATGCCCCTTTCTTAGTAGGGAATTTGACTTCTTTTTTGAGCGCCTTCAAAGTAATGTTGCCTGTAGTGGGAACCAGTTGCAGTCTCCTGAGTGCTTCGGCGCCCAGGGCTCTGCCTATTTGCTGCCGGGGCCTTACTCCTCTTTGAACAGGAACCGCGTTGCCGGCCAAACCGAGAGTAAACAGGCAAACTCCTCCCTCGACCTGCTCCACAACCTGCGTGGCGTACGCGGGATAATCAGCCGATATCGCGGTACTCAAATACGGATATATGCAAACAGGATGACATCCGAAGTTGATCAATGAACCAACGATTTCGCCGTTGGTGTCTTCCACTCTGAGCACGCAGACGTCAGGATCAATTGGGCCGAAATCCAGTTGAGCTTCCCCGTGCGTATAGGCAAAAGTGACTCGTACGGAACCGTCAGGGCCCTGCTTGACTTTCTGGGTTGCAATAACTTCAGGTGGAAGGGTAAACGCCATTCTCACAGAACCGTCGGCAGTCTTTGACCTTCGATTATAGACGATTTCAGGAATTTGGCCTTTTGCCACCCCCATCTTTACTTCCTGCATATTCTTGTGAGCAATAAGTACCGAATCTGCTATCTTTCTTATCAGTGTCTGTAGATAGCGCTGGTCAATCTTGGAAGCGGGAATCTCTTTATCAGGCCCAAGCTTAGATCTCGTGAAGACTTCCGGCCCGGAATGAGTGTGAGTGGCACAGATAAGGACATTCTGCTCGGGCATGCCTGTTTTATCTTTGATAATCTGTCGTGCAGGATTAGTAATCTCCTCCAGGGGCGTGTACAATAAGTCGGCGGAGACAATTGCTACGGTAGTGTTCCCATCGTTAAGGACCAACGCCCTGGCATAGAGTTCATCGATGATATTATCACTTGGTTTGCCTTTGGAACCGATAAGTGGAATCCCCAGAGGTGGAGTGATGTTTACCTTCGCACATCCGCCTTTGAGTGCGGCCTGACAGGCCGCACAGAAGATATGGTTAGAAAATAATACGATGAAAACTAACACCGTCGATCTCAAGTTAATATGCCGTCTCACGGTATTTGACTCCTTGCTTAACCACCTGTCCTCAAGATATTATAATTCATTTCTGGTGTGGAAACAAGTACAATCAGTTCAATAGCAACGGATAAGCCGGCATCGGCGCCATTTTGGCTGATCAGGCTGGGCTGTCGTGGGAAATTTCCATTGCGTATTATGCGGGAGATGTATTATAATAGAATAAATCAAACACCGCTTGATGCTATGCTCTGAATGCAAGCTGACGCTAATCTCGATAGGAGAAATGAGCCCGTAAACGGCGAGTCGGTCAAACAGTACGATAAAGCGGTGGTTGGCAGCGACCGTGAGGAAATTCGCATGTCTTTTAGAAAACCTTCCAAAGGTGAAAGGGGGCTGAAATGGATAGGAATAACTTAACCAGGCGGCAGTTTTTAGCTACTGCATCAGTCGGTACTGTCGCTGCCGTATCCCGGAGTATCCCAGCCTATGGCGCCATTAGTAAGAAGGGCAGTAAACTGGCAATTCTTGGTGGTGAACCTGTCAGAAAGAACAAGCTCTGGCCTCGCTGGCCCTACTGGGATGAGAATGTCATAGACTCAGTAGTAAAGACCACAAAAAGCAGAATCTGGTGCAGAATCCAGTCCAGGTCGGGTACGGTCCCGACGTTTGAAAAGAAATTTGTTCAGATGATGGGGACGAAGTTCTGCGTGGCCACGGGATCCGGCACCCAGGCACTTCACACCTGCGTCGAGGCGCTCGGAATTGGCCCCGGAGACGAGGTCATCACCTCGCCCTACACAGACCCGGGGACCACCGCGTCGATTCTGGTTGCCAGAGCACTGCCGGTCCTTGCTGACCTGGACCGCCAATCATATCAGCTTGATCCCGATGACGTGGAGAGGAAGATCACCGAGAACACCAGGGCGATCATGCCGGTCCACATGATGGGCCAGCCCTGCAACATGGAAAGAATCATGCAGATTGCCAGGAAGCACAATCTGAGAGTGATTGAAGACGCCTGCCAGGCCCACCTCGCCGAATATCAGGGCAAGAAGCTGGGGACCATCGGCGACCTCGGATGTTTCAGCTTTCAGTCGAGCAAGACCATTGCCTGCGGGGAAGGCGGTGGGATAATCGGAAATGATGAACAGCTCATGGACAAATGCTATACCGTCCATAATCACGGCACGTCGCGCCGTGGACGCACCGAAGTGGCTGGGCCGAAATACCGTATGAATGAGTTCGAGGCGGCGGTCTTGCTTGGCCAGTTGTCCGGCGTCCAGGAGCGCTTCGCCCGTCGGAATGAAAACGCCGCACATTTGACCTCCAGGCTCAAAGATATTCCGGGAATCGTACCACAGAAACTGTACGAGGGCACCACCCGCGGCTCCTTCTACATCTATGCAATGACGTATCAAAAGGAGCATTTCAACGGTGCAGACCGCAGCAAGTTCCTCAAGGCCCTCAGCGCCGAAGGTGTCAGCCTTAGCCCCTATATAGGGCGGGGATTGCATAAGGAGCCCTGGATAGACCACATTCTGAATCTGAAAGTGTACAAGAAGATGTTCTCCGAGAAGAGACTGCGGAAGTACCGCCAGGAGAATGAGTGTCCCAATTGTGACAAGGTCTGTGAAGAGATGGCCATGCTCTGGGCCTCAGGTCCGCTGCTTGGAACAACAGAAGACATGGACGATATTGTCGATGCTATCGAAAAGGTCTATGAGAACCGAGACAAACTCAACTCCGTGTAGAAAGTCCGGGCGGCTCTTCAGAGGCTTGCCACGTCGTGATTCTCTGAAAACGTCGGGGGTGGGCGCGGTGTCTCTGTTGCTGCCGACGGGCCTGTATGCTACAATTGTTCCCTTCGCAGCACCTGCTGTTCTTCGGCAGCGGCAACGTAGTCGATGACAGCGCCGCTGTAGCTGACCAGTGTGAATGACGGTTTCGAGATCTGGTTTCTGCCTTGAGAGGCAGTTTCATGATACTTTTGATTATGGATTCATAACAGGATTGGCGATACGGGAATTTCTGTGGAAAAGGCGACCGTCCGAAAATTAATCATTTTATTGATCATCACATCTGTGATAATTTCAGGCATCCTCTATCACCTTCAGTCAAGAGACTCTCTTCTCGACCGAGATATCTTCCTCTTCTCGGACGATGAGACGAAGTCATTGGTTCGGCAGGAGCCTGCTGCTGTCACAGAATCAATCCTTGCAGGTATCGCAGCGGGGAAGAAGCACACATCGATCTGCGTGGATTATCCGTTTGACAAGTCGGTGTTTCCTCCGGAAATCGTACCACCTGCTTTTCTGTGGCATGACTCTGAGGACAAATCTGACCTTTGGCTGATTGACATAACCTTCGCCAAAAACCCGTATCATATTTATGTTGTAACCTCAGGCAAACGTCCGGAGCCGGTAATCGATCCGGAAGCAGTCAGTTCAACCAATGAACATTACAAACCGAGTGACTACGATCTCGCCGCAAATGCCTGGACGCCTGTTGAAGGCGTCTGGGAAAGCATGAAGCGAAATTCCACTGAAGAATTTGCTACGCTTACAATCACAGGCTTTAACAGTGAAGACATGTCAAAACCTCTTTCACGGTCCAGCACGAACTTCATGACTTCGAAAGACCCGGTCGGTGCGCCAATTTTTTACCGCGATGTGCCTCTGATGCCGTCGGAAACAAAGAGCGGCCTTATCAAGCCCATCTCCAAAAAGGGGCTGCCTCTTATCGCCTGGCGTCTTCGTGATATTTCCAGGCCTTCTGCGCCCGTTGTGCTCAAGGACATGCCCACTTGTGCCAACTGTCACTCTTTCTCTCTCGATGGGAAGGTGCTTGGCATGGATATGGATGGGCCGGGTGGCGACAAGGGTGCTTACGGATTGACCAGAGTGAAGAAAAAAGTCGTCATTACCGACGACGACATTATCACCTGGAATTCTTACAAGTACTCGCCGCCATCACACGAGAATTTCGGCCTGTTTTCCCAGGTTTCCCCTGACGGCAGGTACGTTATCAGCACGTTGAACGAAGCCACCTTCGTCGTTAATTACCCGAACTTTGAATTCCTGCAATCCTTCTACCCGACGCGGGGAATCTTTGCTTTTTATGACAGCCGGAGTGGGCAAATGAAACCGCTGCCCGGCGCAAACGACACAAAGTATGTGCACACAAATGCCGGCTGGAGTCCTGACGGCGCTAACATCGTCTTCTCAAGAGCAAAGGCCTGTGACAAATACCAAAGCAAAGAGATGCCCAAACACGTCGGAGATCCCAACGAAACCTTCATCCAGTATGATCTTTACACGATGCCGTTCAACGAGGGCAGGGGCGGCATTCCGTCGCCGGTTAAAGGGGCTTCGGGAAACGGCATGAGCAACTCGTTTCCCAGGTACTCCCCCGACGGGCGGTGGATTGTCTTCGTTCAGTCTGAAAGGGGCCAACTGATGCGTCCCGACAGCAAACTTTATATAATACCCGCCCAAGGCGGACACCCTCGAAAAATGAACTGCAACCTTCCGGTTATGAATTCATGGCACAGTTGGTCGCCAAACAGCAGATGGCTCGTTTTCTCATCAAAAGGTTTTACACCCTTTACCCAGATGTTCCTTACGCACATCGACGAAAACGGCCAGGATACACCGCCGATTCTGATTCCAAACTCAACGGCTGCAAACAGAGCGGTCAACATTCCGGAATTCCTTTACAATTCCACAGATGCGATAGCTTCGATAGAAACGCCCTCCCAGCAGTCTTACCGTCATTTCAATAAAGCCAACGAGCTGGCGGAACTTGGGCGGTTCTCCGAAGCGCTGGCGGAACTTGAAAAATCACTTGAATTGAACCCCTATTATGCCAAGGCCTACAACGATATGGGGTATATTCTTTTCAAGACGGACAAGAGTGAAGAGGCTGTTACGTATTTCAATAAGGCAATGGAGTTGGATCCGGGATATGCTTCGGCGTGCAACAACCTGGGCTTTGTGCTGGAGTCGCAGGGCAAGATTGAGGACGCCGAAAGCAGGTACCGGAGGGCACTGGAGATTGACCCTGCTTTGACTGGAGCGTTGTGCAACATGGGGAACCTGTTGAGATCGCAAGGCAAACTGGACGAGGCGATCAGTCATTATCGTAAGGCGCTGGAAATCAAGCCGTACCTGACCGAGGCGCAGAGCAATCTCGGCGTGGCCTTTCAATTGAAGGGTGATATCGACGAGGCGATTAGTTGCTTCTACCAGGCACTGGAGATTGACAATGACTATGTGCCGGCACATTATAACCTGGGGTTGGCGTATCAATCGCAGGGCAAAGTTGATGAGGCAATCGATTGTTTTCAAAAGGCTGTCGGGTTACAGTTTGATTACGTGCCGGCCCACTACAGCCTGGGGGCGGCGTTTCAGTTGCAGGGCAAAGCCGATGAGGCGGCTGACCAGTACCTCAAAGTGCTTCAGTTTGATCCTGATCACACAAACACACATTACGGCCTTGGTGTGATAATGGCTATGAAGGGTCATTTCGATGCCGCGGCTAAGCACTTTCAAGCTGTTATCGAATCGGATACGAATCATGCCGATGCCCATTACAATCTGGCAGGCGTTTATTCCAACAGTGGGCGAATGGAACTTGCGGCTGAGCACTACCGTGCGGCCCTGGCGATACGCCCTGATTATCTTAAGTCGCGAATTGGCCTGGCCAATGCCTTGGTCAAACTGCGTCGCACCGGAGCGGCGGTGGAACAACACCGAAAAATAATCGAAATTGAACCACGACATGTGCCCGTCCTCAATATGTTAGCGTGGATTCTGGCTACGAGTGAAGATGCTGACATTTCCAATCCGACCGAAGCAGTTGCATTGGCGCAAAAAGCATGCAGACTTACAGACTTCACAGTGCCGCAAGTCCTGGATACCCTTGCTGCCGCCTATGCTTCGGCGGGCAATTTCATCCATGCGGTAAAGACAGCTCAAAAGGCCGTTGAGTTGGCCCGCACGAGCGGTCGGGACGATCTGGCTGAGAGAATTGCGAAACGTCTTGAACTTTATAAACGAAATGAGCCCTTCCGGGAAAAACCGGAATCCGAGGAATAAATTATAATTGCTTTTGCCCTGCGGTGAATCACAGGAGGTTCTGCTGCCAAATGAGGTTTTTCAGGCTTGGCTTGATATTGTTTGTAGTTTTGGCTGCGGCCTTTGCTGTGGGCATATCTCTTTTTAAATTCTGTTCCGGCGGCGAAGAGATTCGAAATGTGCTCCTTGTGAGCATAGACACGTGCAGGCCTGATCACCTGAGTTGTTACGGATACTCACGGCAGACGACTCCCAATATCGACACGCTTGCCGAGGGAGCTTTCGTTTTCAGAAATGCCGTCTCGCCGGTTCCCATTACACTGCCGGCGCACAGTTCCATGCTTACAGGGGCAATTCCACCTGCTCATGGCGTCCGCAACAATCTTGGCTATAAGTTAGGTGAATCGAATCTGACACTTGCTGAAATCCTGCAAGAAGATGGTTTTTCCACCGCCGCAATAGTCGGTGGATTTGTCCTGGATTCGCAGTTTGGACTGGATCAGGGTTTCGACACGTATAACGACGATTTTGGTGAAGGCTTTGCGGGCGCCATCGGCAACGAACGCAGGGGTGCCGAAGTCAGCAGTTCGGCGATTGAATGGATTGACAGGCATCACGCTGAAAAGTTTTTCTTGTTCCTGCATTATTACGATCCTCATGTAGATTATAAACCGCCCGAACCTTTCGCATCTGAATTTGCAGACAATCCTTATGCCGGAGAAATCGCATACGTGGACAATTGTATTGGTCGGGTCATCGATCATCTTAAGAAACTGAAACTATACGATTCAACTTTAATTATCATTACTGCAGACCATGGGGAAATGCTTGGCGAGCATGGTGAAAAAACTCACAAATATTTTATTTACCAATCTGCTTTGAAGGTCCCGCTGATTTTCAAATTGGCGGGCAGTCACAAAGCCCGGAGCATAGACGATCTTGCGGGTATTATCGATATCCCGGCAACTATCTGCTCTTTGCTTGGCATTGAAATCGAAAACAGGATTGGCGGGATGGATCTGTCCTGGGCATTTGACCCGGATAAACCTGCTGTCAGCGAGAGGAATTTGTATTGTGAAAGCGTGACCGCGGCCGTAACGCTCAATGCAAACATCCTTTTGGGGATCGTTACCGATCGCTTTAAGTATATTCAAACCACCAGGCCGGAGTTGTACGATATTGTCGAGGACCCGCGTGAGACGGTCAATCTGATCGAATCGCAGCCTCACAGAGCCCGTATTCTTCAGGATCGCCTCAAACAGATGCTGAAACAGGCAACGCAAGATGGTATCGTACAAAGTGAGAAGAATAATGACTGGAGAGACTTGAGAAGGCTGCAATCACTGGGCTATGTTGCGGGGGTTGGGAATACTGATATCCAGTTTGACCAAAGCAAAGCGGACCCCAAAGATCTTTTCGAGCACTACGATTCTTACCTGCGTTTTCTCAACCTTTTATCGCGTCAGGATCGTGCCGGTGCCTTGAGTCTTTGCAAAGAACTCATTGCCCGAGAGCCGCAACTTGTGGAGACGAATCTTTTCATGGCGGTCGATGCGATGAAGCAAGGCGATTATGCACAAGCAGTCCCTGCACTGGAGAACCTGGTTGAACTCGACCACGATCTGTTCAAAACTCATTACAATCTCGGTGTCGCACTGGCCGGTCTGGGTAAATTCGACCGAGCGGTTGACCATTACCGCCGGGCTATCGAGATAAAACCCGAAGCGCACAGAACTCACGCTGAACTCGCTGATGCTCTTATTCAACTGAA
>SDBT01014092.1_pt1 | contig 12768 bp, 13 predicted proteins | sample 2277101 | NCBI WGS metagenome assembly SDBT01 (sample SAMN10404973, study PRJNA504765) | marine sediment metagenome | isolation source: marine sediment core GS10_PC15, 103 cmbsf | place: Arctic Ocean: Southern Knipovich Ridge | collected 2010 | reverse complement strand
GAGCAAGTTATTATAGCATATAATTTGCCGCGCTAGAAAAGGTGGTGCCTGGCAATGGTAGGTATAATCATTTAGCTACTGAGCTTGGCAATCACGGCATCGGCAACTTGTGAGGTGCCTACCGCCTCATTGGGCATCTTCGGATTGAGGTCATAGGTGACATTCTTACCCTCGGTGATAACCTCGGCAATTGCCGTCTCTAATCGGTCAGCACTCTTTTCTTCGCCAAGGTGGCGAAGCATCATCACGCCGGAGAGCATCATCGCCATCGGGTTAACCTTATTTAGGCCAGCGTACCTGGGAGCGCTGCCGTGCGTCGGCTCAAATATAGCTATGTCGTCACTCAGGTTGGCTCCGGGGGCTAGCCCCAAACCCCCGATTAAGCCGGCACACAGGTCGGAGAGCAGGTCACCATAGAGATTGGGAGCCACCAGTATGTCATATAAATGCGGCTTTTGTACCAGCTGCATGTTCATATTGTCCGCGATTCTGTCCTCAAACCCAATATCAGGATATTCCCTGGCTACCTCACGAGCCACCGAGAGAAACAGCCCATCAGAGAACTTCATAATATTGGCTTTGTGCACCGCAGTTACCTTCTTTCGATGGTTAGTTCGGGCATAGTCAAAGGCAAATTTGACAATTCTTCGGCTACACATCTCGGAAATTACCTTCAGGCTAAATCCCGAGTCCTTACTCAATGTCTCACCTTTAGTTTCTGAGATGAACTCTATTAGCCTGGCGGCCTCAGGGGTTCCTTTCTCAAACTCAATACCGCTATAGAGGTCCTCCATGTTCTCCCTCACCACCACCAGGTCCACATCCTTATAGAGTGAGGGTGCCCCGGGGTAGACCTTAACCGGGCGCAGACAGGCATAAAGACCCAATTTCTTACGTAGGGCTACATTCACACTTCTAAAGCCTGAGCCTACCGGTGTGGTAACCGGCCCTTTAAGCGCCACCCTATTTTGCCTGATAGATGCCAGCACTGAATCAGGAAGTAAAGTGCCAAACTTATCCTGAGCCGTAGCCCCCACATAAGCCAGCTCCCACTGAAAAGCGACACCGGTAGCCTCTAAGACCCGGCGGGTAGCCTCCGTGACCTCAGGACCAATACCGTCACCAGGGATAAGTGTAATGTGGCAAGCCATTAAGTGTAATATCCTCCCAGTTTTTCTTGGCAACTGTCAATCTATAATCTAAGGTCACCATGTTTCTGAATATAGGGCAATAGTCCGCCATCATCAAGGATACGTAGCATTATCTCAGGGATTTTACTAAAGCTAAGCCGGTTACCATTGGTTATGTCCCGGATAGTGCCGTCTTTAAGGTCAATCTCCAGTTCGTCGCCATCATTAATGTTATCCGTATCGCATAGTAATACAGGGAGTCCCAGGTTTATGGCGTTACGGAAGAATATTCGGGCTACAGATTTAGCCAATATTGCCCTTACTCCGGCCATCTTGATGACTAAAGGGGCATGTTCTCGGCTGGAACCAAGCCCGAAGTTAGTACCGGCAACGATAAAGTCTCCCGGTTTTACTCTGGTAACGAAGTTAGGGTCGGCATCCTCCATGGCATACTTGGCCAGCTCGGGAAGATTGCTCCTCAGGTGAGCAAACCTGCCCGGTATTATCTGGTCGGTAGAGATGCTATCGCCAAACTTAAAAACCCGGCCCGTGAGCATTTATAAGACCTCCTCTTAAACTCTCTGTCTAGAATCTGTATAAAATCCTGTTCTAAATACTGGCCTGGTAGTCTTTACAAAATCCTGTTCTAAATACTGGCCTAGTAGTCTTTATAAAATCCTGTTCTAAATACTGGCCTGGTAGTCTTTGTAAAACATTCTTAAGTAGGTGTTCCGACGTTAGCTCAAAGGCTCTCTAGGGTCGGTGATTTTACCCTTAACTGCGGTAGCCGCTGCGGTAGCCGCACTGCCCAGATAGACGAAGGCCTCAGGGTTACCCATCCGGCCCCTAAAATTTCGGTTTGCCGTGGACAGGCAACTTTCGCCAGTTCCCAGTGCTCCCTGGTGGAGACCAAGGCAAGGTCCGCAACCCGGCGGTAGAATAATGGCTCCCGCCTGAAGCAGGGTCTGGATATAGCCAGCCGCTATTGACGCTAGCAGGACTCCTCGCGACGCCGGGGCAATCACCAATCTGGTCTGTTCGTGACGCTGCTTACCTCGTAGGATGCTGGCGGCTACTGCCAGGTCATCCAGACGGCCACCGGTGCAGGTGCCAATAAATACCTGGTGGATCTTGGTTTCTTTAAGCTCCCTGACTAGGGTAATATTATCCACAGCGTGGGGTCTGGCAACTACCGGCTCAAGCTCGGCCACATTAATATCAATCGTCTGTTCATAGCTAGCTGAGTCATCAGGGGAGAGTAGTTGATAGTCGTTATCTCTGCCCTGTGTTTTGAGATAATCCCGGGTTACCTCATCACTGGGAAAGAGCCCGACCTTAGCCCCAGCTTCTACCGCCATATTAGCCACCGTAAGGCGGTCCGGGATACTCATCGTGCTCACCGTGTCACCGCTAAACTCCAGAGCCTTATAGGTAGCGCCATCGGCTCCAATTTGTCCAATAAGGTAGAGAATCAGGTCTTTAGCATAGACACCAGGGGCAAACTTCCCTGAGAGGGCTATCCTGATACTTTCAGGGACGCGGAACCAGGTTTTACCCAGGGCGAGGGCGATGGCCACGTCGGTTGAGCCCATCCCACAAGCAAAAGCCCCCAGCCCACCAGCAGTTACCGTGTGGGAATCGGCGCCGATAATTAAATCACCGGGTTTAGCTAAAGATTCGGCTACTATTTGATGACAGACGCCTTCACCAACATCGGAGAGCAGACAGCCGGTCTTGCGGGCAAAGTCACGGAGAAGCATATGGTCATTAGCTAGCTCCCGATTCGGACTGGGGGCCGCATGGTCAAGGAACAGAGCCGCCTTCAGGGAATTAGCTGGATGTTTAAAGCCAGCGGCTTGGAACTGCCTCACGGTTAATGGTCCGGTGATGTCCTGGACAAAAACCAGGTCTAACTTAGCAATGACAATGTCGCCCGCCTTGGCTTCACTCCCCGACTTGGCACTCAATATCTTTTCTGCTAGTGTCTTACTCACTGTAATCCCTGCTTGGCAATTTGTTTATCAAACAACTCTAAAATTAACGATACCGGGCTGGCAATTTGACCCAAAAGCTCACCGCTGTTTCGCAGTGCATGGTCATAGTGGTATGATAAGATAGTGGTTACTCCTACAAAGAAGTTTTAGTTTAGCCTTTTGCTCACCCGGTTACTTGCTTTTCAGACAGGGTAATTATAATATTAAGGTGGCTACGATGCAAATTCGTGCTTAGTAAACTGGCGGTAGGTGGTATCAATGGCTGTCGCTAAAAAAATAGTTCTCCGTTTCCCAAGGCGCCTGGTAGACCAACCGATAGTGAGTCGGCTGGTTAAGGAGTATAACCTTGATTTTAATATCCTGAAGGCTTCAATCACCCCGGATGAGGAAGGCCTGATGGTATTAGAGTTGAGAGGTGAACAAGCCGACTATGATAGAGGTATCAGGTACCTAACCAAAACGGGGCTGAGAATACAATCGCTTAGCCAGGATGTTATTCGTAACGAGGAAAGGTGCACTCATTGTGGCGCGTGTGTCGCTATCTGCCCGGCCGGTGCCTTTGAGCTTGACCTTGTTACCCGGCGAGTCGCCTTTAACGATGAGAAATGCTTAGTCTGCGGGATTTGCCTAATAGCCTGCCCTCCAAGAGCCATGGAGCTTCATTTTTAGGGAATGTATGAACCGAGAACCTACCGGCACTGGGTCAGGGACACTGACTTAATCTCTTTTAACGTAGTTGTAGAAGAGACAGATTTACATATCTGTGCCCGAGCCAACCTGAGAAGAAAGGCACTGAGGTTAGTATCAAAGTACCGTGACACGCTGGGAAGGTATATTGAGCAACACCCTACTTTCCTTACCTCGTTGGATGCGTTACCCGTTAAGGGGAATACCCCACATATTATAAGGGCAATGTTGGAAGCGGCAGGTAAGGCTGGGGTTGGTCCCATGGCATCGGTAGCCGGAGCAATTGCTGAATTTGTTGGCAGCGAACTGCTGGCCTTTTCCCCGGAGGTAATTGTGGAAAATGGGGGTGATATTTATCTGAGGAGCCTGATAAAAAGGGTAATTGGGATTTATGCTGGCAAATCGCCGCTGACCGGTAAAATCGGACTAGAAATAAACGGAGCCGATACACCGTTAGGGATTTGTACCTCTTCGGGCACAATAGGGCACTCTCTGAGTTACGGGAAGGCTGATGCCGTTATCGCACTATCTAAGTCAACTATCCTGGCTGATGCCGCAGCTACGGCTATAGGAAATCTGATTAAAGAACCGGCTGATATCTCGAGCGGGATTGAGCTAGCGAAAAGTATTGAAGGACTAAAGGGAGTGATAATTATTGTCGGCAGCAATATGGGACTCTGGGGTGAGGTAAAGATTTGCCCGATATCGCCGTAAGGTCAGGAGTATGAGATTCACTGAGGTTAAAATCAAGAAAGCCCTGATGGTGGGGACTGTGGCCAATTTTTAAGGAGAATGAAGTGGGTACAAAGATAAATATTCCCTGGTTTCTGCAGCGTACTACTAATGGCGTGAAGATGGCTGAAGTTCATGGGAATACGGTTGGCGACTGCCTCGAAAAGTTGGTGGAACAGTTCCCACCCATCAAGAAGGAGTTATTTGATAAACAAGGCAAGTTGTCCCCCTTTATAGATATCCAGGTTGGGGGGCGGAGCGCCTACTCGGAGGGGTTAGCCAAACCGGTTAAAGATGGAGATGAGTTTTCCATACTGTTGATAATCGACGGTGGGTAAGACCACTGAAATATTCGCGGGAAATTCGGGCATAAGGGGAGACAAAATGTCAAAACGGCGGGTAATGCTTAATTTTCCCAAGGAGCTGCTTTCTGAGCCCATTATCTATACTATTAGCCAGCAATTCAATCTGGTAACCAATATTTATCAGGCTGAAGTAACAGAGGAAAGGGGCTGGATAATGTTGGAGCTGGAGGGTAGAGACGAAGATATTGAGGCTGGGATTACCTGGGCTATCTCTAGGGGGATGCGGGTTGACCCCGTTAGTGAGGACTAGAGGTAAATGCCTCTGTGTCAGTTAAGCTAGCACAAAAACTAATACTACACGCTAGATTCACTGAGCCTCAGGGATTGGTTTAACCACCTCTTCGGCCTCTCCAGCCTTAAAGATGGCATACTTCACCAGCGGTGGGGCAACAAGCTCGTTTATGATGACTGAAGCCAGGACCCCATTAAACAATATGGTTCCAAACCCAGGGAAGATGCTTTTTGCCAGAAGAGCCAGGCCGAGAGTAACTCCAGCCTTTGGCAGCAGGGCAAAGCCAAGATATTTCTTTACCGTATCTGGTGAGTGAGAGATTTTAGCCCCAAGCTTGGTCCCGAAATATTTGCCGGTGAATCTGCCGGCAACAATTAATAATGCCAGTATGCCGGCTGTTCCCATGACGCTGGCGTCAAAATGCATACCTGCTAGCACGAAAAATACGGCAAAGACTACCTCTTCAATTCCCTCAACTGCAATAAACGGCTCGCCTTCCTTCCCCCTATTCGCCACAACAAAGCCAATAACCATATTGGCCATAATTAATGAGATGCCCAAAACGCTAGTAACCCCAACACACAGCATAACTATCCCCAGAACCATGACCAACAGCAAGGCACGGGTTTTTACTAGCTTAGCTAGATAGATTAGGGCAAAGCCAAAAGCAGCACCTATACCTATGGACTGGCCTATCTCTAAGGCGGGCACAGCTAATATCTGATAAAGGGAAACACCGCCGGCACCATTCACTAGGGGTTGGGCTATGCCCAAAGCAATGGCAAAAGCGATAACGGCAATAGCATCGTCAAGGGCAACCACCGCAAGTAAAGTCGAAGTAAAGGAGCCTTTCGCCTTATATTCACGGACTATGGCCATAACTGCCGCCGGAGCTGTAGCAGAGGCCATGGCGCCGAGAACTAAAGCCATCGGGAAATAGGATTGGGGAGAGGTCATGTTGGGAATATTTAGGGTGAGCGGGGCCAAGAAGGCTATCACTAAAGTGACGATTAGCCAGGCACCTAAACTCTGGAAAGGTGTTATCCAGGCAATACTTCTACCCACTCTTCGCATTGATTCCAGGTGAAGACTACCACCAATCAAATAGGAAATAATGCCTAAAGCAACAAAGGTGATTATATGTAAATCATCTATAATAGCTCTCGGAACGAGGTTTAGGACAGAAGGGCTAAGCAGAATGCCAACGATAATGTAGCCGGTAACCCTGGGAAATCTGAGTTTTCCCGCTAACAATCCAGCCAGCAAACCGACGGTAATCATCACCCCGATAGCTAATGCCAGGTCTGTCGTCACCAGAAGCCCCCCTTAATAATTTCCCCTGCCTCAGTTACACGAAGGCGATATTTTTGCGGTGAATAGTGCTTAAAATCTTTAGCCAAAATCGTGGTAGCCTGGTTAGTTTCTGCCACTCTGGTCTGGTGTTGTATCAGCCTGGTTTAATTCCAGATGTGGAATTCAGCTCTCGTTCCTCAGATTCAGGAATGACAAGCTGCCAGTTACTCATTCCAGTGATAACAAAAGAATAGGAATGCAGCTAAATAAACTTCCACCAGTCACGGGCGACAACGTCAGGCCCCTGACCTATCCACTCGTCACCGAAGGCAGCGCGCCATTCAAGCAGTTCCCGCCTTATGGTAACATAGTCTTTATGAACAAACTCGTATAACTTAGCATTTTCCAGAACAATGGCACCCAGAGTAGCCACTGCGCTCACAAAATAAATATCATCATTAGTAAAATAAAGTGGCTCCGACGTATATACCCTCATCACACCTATGGCCTCATCCCTAAGCATAATGGGAACGGAGAGGATAGAGACAACCCCTTCCTTTGCTTGATGCTCCGGGTACTGCATACGCTCATCTGCCGACGCATCTAGGATAGCAACTGGCTTGCCCTGCAGCGTTTCCGCAATGCTCTTATCAGCTAAGTAGGGACCCTTTCTAATATACCAGTCACTCAGTCCATAGGCGGCGGTATGAAGCAAGCGTTTCCTGTCCGGGGTAAGGAGCATTATGGAACATCCCTTAACCCCCAGGGTATTGGCTACCTTCTCAACGATAGAACTGAGCATGTTCTCAGGAGTACGGGCTGAGTTCATTGCCGTTGCCACTTCGTATAGGCTCTCGTAATACCTGCGCTCCACCTTCTCTTTTGTCATAACCCCCCCCCAAGCTTAAACCAAGCTTTCCCGGCAACTACTATGGCTATATTAAATCCTGGCTCGCTGGCTGTCAAGACTTCCAGCCGCTAACTTTTGTCCGTAGGAAAGACCCAATGGGTTATAGAGCCTCTGCCAGTTGAAAATAGTCTTGATTATCGGCTTAATATTTCTCATCCAGGTAAGCCTGCAAGATGAGAGCCGCGGCAATAGCATCATCATGCCTGACTTTTTTCTTCTTAGTGTCCCGAATCAAGCGCCTAGCTGATACCGTTGATAGGCGCTCGTCCCTGAATTCTATCGGAATTTTAATTTGCTTACCCAGGCTTCGGACAAAGGCCGTTACTTTTTCGGCTTGCTTACCGAGACTGCCACTCATAGAACGGGGTAAGCCAACTATAACTCGCCCAACCTGATGCTGATTGACAATATCAATGATGGTCTCAATGTCTGCCGCCTCGTTTTGGCAGTTGATAATAGTTAGCGGACTGGCTAGTATCCCCTGAGGGTCACTGAGGGCTACTCCAATCCTTTTATCTCCAATATCAAGACCCAAGCTGCGCGTAATTTATACCTCCCTAAAGGGGTGCTCAAAAGCCAGACTGCAAGATTACCACCGTAACGATGCCGCTACGATAAGAGTCATGGTTACAAGACTAGACCAGGCTTTTTACCAACCGAAGAGCCTCATCTAGCTTATCCTTAAGCTTGCCACCGGCCTGGGCAAACTGGGCTTTGCCCCCACCCCTGCCCCCAGTTACTTCGGCTACTTCTCTGACTATTTTGCCGGCATGATAGCCTTTGGCAACTAAATCTGAGGTTACCGCAGCTAAGAAGAACGGTTTATCGTTATAAATTGTGCCCAGGACTATCACCACGCTTTTTAACTGTTCCCGGAGCTGGTCGCTCATCTCCCTTAGGGTTTCCAGCCGGTAAGGTGGCACTCTAGCTGCCAACACCCTTACCCCGTTAACCACCTCTGCCTGACTTAGTAAGGAGGTGGCTATCTTCTTAGCCAGTTCCCTCTCCAGGGCGAGGGCTCGCCGGCGCTCCGTGTCCAACTCAGTAATTAGACTGGATGCCTTATTCTGAACATCAGCCAAAGATGCTCCCAGGGATTCAGCAACGTTATGTAAACTGACAGACTGAGTGTTAATAAACTCTTCAGCTCCCCTACCGGTAACGGCTTCAATGCGCCGTAAACCAGCACCAATGCTGCCCTCGCTAATGACTTGGAAGAAGCCTATCTCCACGGTAGCAGCAACATGGGTGCCGCCGCACAGTTCAGCGCTAATAACCGTCTCCCCTATTTTCACTACCCGAACCCTATCGCCATACTTCTCATCAAACAAGGCTATCGCCCCTTCCTCTACGGCCCTTTTATACGGCATAGTCTGGTCATATACTTTCAGGTTCTGGCGGATTTTATCGCTGACGATATGGTTTACCTTCTGTATCTCTTCTTTCGTCAGCGCCTCTAAATGGGAGAAATCAAATCTAAGCCGGTCCGGGGTTACCAGTGAACCCCGCTGCTGGACATGCTCACCTAATACCTGACGCAGAGCCAACTGAAGCAGGTGGGTAGCGGTATGATTGCGCGCAATATCAAGCCGCCGCTCTCTATCAACGACTGCCGCTACTGCATCTTCTACCGCCAAGCTACCTTCGGTAACCTTCCCCTGGTGGACGATAATATTTTGTGGTACTAAAAAAGTATTGACGACAGAGAATTTACCCGACGGGCTGATTATCTCACCGGTATCGCCTACTTGCCCTCCCATCTCTCCATAGAAAGGGGTGGAGTCCAGAATAATACCCCCCTCCTGTCCTTCCTCTATTACCTCAGCGAAATCATTATCAAGCAGGAGGTGAGAAATGGTTGAGTTACACTCAGGACTTTCATAACCAACAAAGTTAGTCTCTCGCGTAAGCGAAATTGTTAGTGACACTGTTGCTTTGTTGGTGAATTTGTGAGCCACTCTGGCTCTCTCCCGCTGTCTCTCCATCTCTCTTTCAAATCCCGCCAAATCTATAGAGAGGCCACGGCTAGCAGCAATTTCTTTGGTTAGCTCTACCGGAAAGCCGTAGGTATCGTATAGCTTAAATGCCTCCTCGCCAGAGATTCTATTCAGCTTCTTACTACTGGCTTTTTCAATAATTCCATCCAACAGTTCAAGACCGGTGTTGAGAGTTTCTCGGAATTGAGCTTCCTCAGTTCCGACAACCTGATAGATAAAATCCTGTCTTTGTTGTAACTCAGGATAAACTTTAGCCATACTACCAACCGTTGCACCAGCTATCTGGTTAAGAAACGGCTTTTCCAGTCCCAGCCTTCTGCCAAACAGGGCCGCCCGGCGCAAGAGCCGCCGTAGCACATAGCCCCGTCCCACGTTGCTGGGCCTTACACCATCGGCGATAAGAAAAGTTAAGGCACGTCCATGCTCAACTATTACTCGCATTGCTTTATCTATTTCATCGTTTGAGCCGTAATTCTTTCCTATAAATTTGGAAATATTATCTATGAGTGATGCGAATAGTTCGGTCTCATAGACCGAGGTTTTGCCCTGCATAACGGCAGCAGTTCTCTCCAGACCCATACCGGTATCAATGTTAGGTTTTGGCAGCAAGGTGCGGTGTCCATCCTCGGCTTGGTTATACTGGGTAAACACCAGGTTCCAGATTTCAGAAAAACGCCCGCAATCACAGCCGGGGGCACAAGAAGCCCGTCGGCAACCGGCCTCCTCCCCGAGGTCATAGTGAATCTCACTGCACGGCCCGCAGGGTCCGGAATTACCGGCTGGGCCCCAGAAGTTATCCTTTTCACCAAACCTTAATATTCTATCCTCGGGAATACCTAGCTCTCGCCAGTAGCCAAATGACTCTTCATCATCAAGGAAGATGGTTATCCATAGCCGTGAGGGATGAAGCTTCAGGCGCCGGGTAACAAACTCCCACGCCCAGTTAATAGCTTCCTTTTTAAAATAGTCGCCAATACTGAAATTACCCAGCATCTCAAAGAAGGTGAGGTGGTGAGGGTCACCCACCGATTCAATATCGGTAGTCCGAAAGCACTTCTGGCATGAGGCTAGACGGCGACTGGGTGGTAACTTTTCACCTAAAAAGTAGGGCTTAAACGGCACCATACCGGCGCTGGTAAGCAGTAAGGTGGGGTCACCATGCGGTATTAGAGAGGAGCTGGGCATAACTTTATGCCCTTTTTCCTCAAAGAAGCTTAAGAAAGCCGCCCGAATTTCATCACCAGTCACGTATTCATTCCCCATCGGTTAAGAAAGATTACTATACGATTTTAGTGTAAGTCATACTGGCTGTCAATGAACCAGCGGTTTATCGGGTGAAGAAGACGGAGATAACGGAGGTTAATTAAATAATCTCAGTACCTAGAGGAGCTGGCGCAAGTATGCCTTTAACTGCGGTCCGATTTCTGGATGGTTTAGGGCAAAAGCAACGGTTGCCTTGAGCCACCCTAAAGGAGCCCCGGTATCATACCGCACTCCCTCAAATTCATAGGCATCTATTTCCTGTTGTTTAAGCAGTAACTGCAGAGCATCAGTGAGCTGAATCTCCCCGCTCTTACCCGGCGGAGTAGCCTTTAGAGCATCAAATATTTGAGGCGCAAGGATGTATCTCCCCACTATGCCCAAGTTAGAGAGGGCTTTCTGCGGCTCTGGCTTTTCCACCAGGCTCAAGACCTGGTATAAACGGGCTGAAATCTCCTTGGGCTCAATGATGCCATACTTTATCGTGTCCTGATAGCTGACCTGCTCTACAGCTACGATATTAGTTTTACGCTGCTCATAAACCTTTAACATCTGCTTTAAGGCAGGCACCCTGCTGTCAATAATGTCATCGGGGAGCAGGACGGCAAAAGGCTCGCCGGCAATAATGTTTCTGGTTGCCAGGATAGCATGACCAAGGCCCAATTGTTCCTTCTGCCGAATGTAGCAGATATTAACCAGGTTGGACAGCTCACGCATCTCCTGAAGCAGCCTGGTTTCCCCCTTCTGTTCTAGAAAATATTCCAGCTCAAAGGAGCGGTCAAAGTAGTCCTCAATAGCGTTCTTACCCAGAGCGGTTACTAAAATAATCTGCTCAATACCAGAATCTATTGCCTCTTCCACGGCATAGTGGATTAGCGGCTTATTTACTAACGGCAACATCTCTTTGGGCTGGGACCGAGTAATTGGTAAGAATCTCGTTCCCCAACCACCCGCCGTGATAACCGCCTTGCGAACCTTCATAGTCATCCTATTCTCACCCCGTGCTCAAAGGCAAAAAAGGCTGCACCCAGCAGCCCAGCATTATCGCCGAATTGAGTAGTAACTATACGCACCGCCGCCGCTGATACCGGGAAGGCCCTTTCCTTTACGACCTGCCTCGCTGGATTAAGCAGGAGGTCTCCCATATTGGCTACCCCACCACCGATTATAATCATTTCCGGGTTAAAGATATTGACCAAGTTTACCAGGCCTACTCCCAGATAGGTTGCGGCTCTTCCGATGACATCCTGGGCAAGGGAATCCCCCCTCTGGGCTGCCATGGCTGCCTCTTTGGCAGTAATATTCTCTATCTTCCCCGCCACAATCTCAGTAAGAGATGACCTCTCCCCACGGCTGATATGCTCTATTGCCTCCCTGGCTATGGCACTACCCGAGGCCAGTGTTTCCAAACAGCCGATATTACCACATTTGCATCTTAGGCCGTTAGTGTCAATGGTCATATGGCCTATCTCCCCGGCACTGCCACAGACTCCAGTGTATAGTTTACCGTCAAGGATAATAGCCCCGCCGATGCCAGTACCGACTGTGAGGTAGATAAGATTATCTATCCCCTTCCCGATACCGAGGTGATGTTCAGCTAAAGCCGCAGCATTAGTATCATTGATTAGCCAGGTCTTTATACCGAGTCTTTCACTTACAATATCTCTTAGTGGAACATCATGCCAGCCGGGAAGGTTGGGGGAGAAGGTTATTATTCCCCGTGGTGAGTCTATCGCTCCCGCAGCCGCAATGCTTACCCCATATAGCTGCTTTAAATCTGTATCCCTTGGGCCAATGATTTGCTCAATAGCTAAAACTATTCGGTTAATTACCGCCTCTACACCCTCATCAGCCAGGGTGAGGTGGTATTCCCTGGCTAGTATCTGATATTTGTGGGAGATAACACCGACGGCTATTTTAGTGCCGCCCAGGTCTATGGCAATAACTGGTAGGTCAGCTTCATTCATCTTAAATAACACTTTAGTCTATTTCAGCGAGTTTGTCGAGATTGGTTTAAGCCCTAATGACACTGCCGATAGAGATGATGCCTAAAGAAGAGGTGGGAACAGCCAGTGGACTGGTACTCGCTATCGGTTTTACAGGAGGAGGCATTGGCCCCTTGATTGGAGGAAGGATTCTAGACCTTACCGGCAATCTTGACCAATCCC
>SDBT01014091.1_pt1 | contig 12768 bp, 17 predicted proteins | sample 2277101 | NCBI WGS metagenome assembly SDBT01 (sample SAMN10404973, study PRJNA504765) | marine sediment metagenome | isolation source: marine sediment core GS10_PC15, 103 cmbsf | place: Arctic Ocean: Southern Knipovich Ridge | collected 2010 | reverse complement strand
GCACCTCTCCGCTCATTATCACATTGCCGAAAGAGCAACCGTGAAATAAGACGGATAATACAAACAACACGAGGGCGAAGGAATGTATCCGCGTTATTTGCCTTTGCATTGATCCTCCTTACGGTTTGTTGGGAACGGTAATCACTCCCAAGGCTACGGCGATGCTGATAGCAAATCCGTAAACTGCGCTTGCATCAAAGCCGAAACGGATTCCAAAAAACATATCAAGCCCCATTAGCCCAAGGCCAATAGCAGCTATCCAGAATTTCGCATATCGCTGTAGGTTCTGCATGGTCTTTCCTCCATCCTTATTTCGCATAGGGTCTCTGCGTTTGGTCGATGTATTTTAACATCTGCTCCATTTTCTTTCTATCTCGGTATAGCCGATTGAGAAAATAACTATCATCTTCATGGAGCCGTCTGCCCCTTGGAAACTGCCGGGTATGAACAGCAAGGACTTTCTTCTTATTTTCTAATCTCCGGATCTGCTCGTTGATATCCCTCAACTCGCTCAAAGCCCTATCATATTGCCAGCCAGCCGTGACGATTTCAGTTGCTCTATCTGCATAGGGTCTCATCCAGTGATACGTCCCGGTAAGAACGCCTGACGCCTGACTGGCGATAACTAGAAAAGCAAGAACTGAGCCAACCACGGCGATTCTTGCTTTCAACCCCATATTCGCCCACGTATCTTTCGCACTCTGTCGATAAGGAATCCCTCCGGTTTTTTTGGCCTTAGACCTTTTTACCTTTGCCATTGTTTCACGTGGAACGCTATCCGGTTTTGCTATCTATCTTTTGCACTGTAGCCAGAATGCTTGCCAACTCACCACGAAGGCTACTCCGCCTTTCGGTCAATTGTATCCACCGATCATCGTCCTGCTTTTCGTGTCCGTCTGCCCACACTTGTAGCTTGCCGAGATTCCCGTTGATCTTACTTACTTCTTTGTTCGTGTCTTTTCCGGTTCGTAAATTAAAGGTCAAGAGAACTACCAAGACACCCTGAATACAAATAACGGCGATTGTTCCATAGTCCATTTTTCATGTCACCCCTGAAAATCCATCGATGATTCTAATTGTTAAGTCCATAAGCCAGTCCGCATCTGGTTCGCTAACCGAATAGCTCTAGCCCCCACTTGGTACGCCCATTTACTATCAAGCATTTCATCGGCTGCGGTTTCCCATTGTTCCGATAGCATGGCATTCAATGATTTTCGAAAACCAAGAAGGCCGTTGATACCAAGATTGAAAGCCATATTGATTAATACTGCATATCGCGGCTCATCTAATTTTTTGATCCAAGGTAAAACTCTAGGAAGTTGAAATCTGATATCTGCGAGATCATTTGCCAATAGAAGTTTTGCTTCTGCTTCCGAGATTCCCTTGTCAGTAAGGTTACGTCCAACCCCTATCGTCAATTTACCCACGGTGTCAACATAGGGTTTCAATCTCAGGCCCTCGTCTCGGGTCAATTGTTCTTCTATAGTCATGCTGCCAACCTCGCCTTAACAGAGCGAACGATATTTTCAGTTGACGTAAGCACTAGACCACTAGCATCGGTAAGCCTAACCTCTGCGGTAAAACTTCCACCGCCAGCTATCAACTCGTCAGTTAAAAATTTGTAACTCGCTTTTCCATCTGTAGGCGTAGCAGAGATAGCCATGGTTTTTTCTTGCACTGCACTATCGCCAACCACATAGCGCAGTAGAGCCGAGAGAAACCCTGTAAGATCAATCACGACTGATGTAACGCGATTCTTACACGTCACCTCAAGGGTTGATCCGGTATCTAGTTCGACTAATTCAAATGCCATTTTTAAAACTCCTATCCGAAGTCAACGTCCTCTGGATCGGTCAAGGTAAAAGTTATATCCACGGATTCAGTCACGGTAAAATTCACATCGCTAGATTCCGTTATAGTGAAAAACGCATCTGCTGAAACCCTGAGAATTGTCTGAGTCGAAGTTATTATAGGCGCGTTTCCATTTATATTTAAAGACCCTGCGGATACGGTGATAATATTGACCGTTTCTACTGTGGGAGTTGCACCTACTAGAACGAGCGACCCTGTGCTTGGGGTGATTACGGTTGATTGAATAACAACAGGCGTTTGGCCTGTTAATATTAGAGATCCGACTGACGGAGTAATGTCTAGTGCGGCCCCACTAATAACGACAGGTGGATTGCCATTTATAATGAGTGATCCGGTGCTGGGCGTTATTGTCGTTGAGAAATTTACCTCGGGTACAAATCCTGCAAGCGTCAACGTTCCTACAGGTGGAATGATTCCCAAATCGTTGCGCGGCGCGATACCTGCTAAGGACAAAGATCCAACGCCAGGTGTTATGACTGTGCTTTGAACAACCTGTGGCGCATTGCCTGTGAGGGTGAGCGCACCAGCGGACGGTGATCTTGTCCTACCAAGCTCCGGTACTTCCCCTGTGAGAGCGAGAGAGCCACTAGCGGGTGTGATAACTGTCCCCCGTACAAGGGTGGGAGCCGCGCCAGCTAAAACTAACGCGCCAACGGATGGGGTGATAACAATGCCAGTGACAACTTGCGGTGCCTCGCCAGTTAATACGAGCAAACCCGTAGACGGTATGATTCCAAAATCTAAAACCGCTTGTTGGCCGGAAAGAACTAAAGAACCAACCGGAGGAGTTGCTTGCCTATCCGCGCCTATAGTCGGCGCATTGCCAACGAGGACTAAACTTCCAACCGCAGTAACGATGCCTAAATCATTTCGTGGTGCGACTCCCGTTAGAGATAACGCGCCGACAGTGGGCGTGATAGGAGTACCTTGAACTAAAGCAGGGGCCGCGCCAGCAAGAATTAACGATCCGACAGAAGGAGTGATAAATCTGCCTTGAACAACTTTCGGCACCAACCCATCGAGAGACAACGAACCAACGGGGACAGTGATTGAGATATCAGCCGCTATAACTGGAGCCTGTCCGGTAAGAATTAGCGACCCAACGGCGGTGACAATGCCGAGATCCTTTATCGGCGCATTACCAGCCAAGGACAACGATCCAACTGGCGGCGTTATAACAATACCGGCAATAGGAGAAGGAGCCGCGCCGACTAAGGTTAGCGATCCAACGGCAGTAATAATCCCGAGATCCTTTATCGGCGCATTGCCAGCGAGTGATAACGAACCAACAGGCGGTGTAATGAAAGCAGTTACCGCCAACTCTGGAGCAGCACCCGCAAGCGTCAACGTTCCAATAGCAGGAGTGATCGGTATGCCAAGAACAAGTTGCGGAGCAGCTCCAATAAGCGACAGAGATCCGACGGTTGGAGTAATGCGAATGTCTTGAACAAGAATGGGCGCATTACCAGCCAATACCAACGCACCGACTGTTGGCGTGATTATGCTGCTTACTTCTATGTCAGGCGCAACACCCACTAACGTGAGCGTGCCGACTGTGGGCGTAATTCGGAAGTCTGTTACAAGGGTCGGCGGAGCTCCTGCGAGCGCGAGAGAACCAACGGAAGGCGTGATAACAGTGCCAACAACGGGAGAGGGCGCCGCACCTGCGAGGACTAAAGAACCAACAGTGGAAATGAGTCCGAGGTCACTTCGCGGAGCAACGCCAGTAAGGACCAACGCCACCACTGGCGGTCCGCGAATATTACTCTGCACTGGATCGGGCGCAATGAAAGTGAAAACTAACGAGCCAACTACCGTAGTTAAAACCGTTCCTTGCACCACGCTCGGAGCAATACCTGTAATCGTGAGACTGCCAACAGAGGGGGTTAAGCGAACATCAATCCTCAAGACGGGTTGTTGCCCGGTAAGTGTTAGTGCTCCGGTTACTGGTGTCGCTGTTGATACTAATTCTAATCCAAAGAAGGCTTCACCCGCAGCGGGGGTAATGCGCTGGCCTTGATCAACGCTCGGAGCGATCCCGGCAAGAGTCATCGCGCCAACAGTCGGCGTTACTAATATCGGATTAATTATTTCTGGCGCATTGCCAGTAATGGTCAGAGCGCCAACGGTTGAAATGATTGCGCGGTCATTCCTTGGCGCAATACCAGTAAAAGCAAGCGAACCGACGCTTGGAGTAATTATCGTGCCGATTACTACAGCACTTATTATCCCGGTTAATTGCATGGATTAAACTTCTGTCGGTACGATCAAACCAAGATCCATAATGCCGCCAGCCCCAGTTAAAACAGCGGAGCCTATTGGTGGGGTTATAGTACCCGCTGGTATCAAAGTTCTCTCATCATATTTGACCGTCGCCACATCAAGATAAAGGTAGGCGAGGACCTTTGACCCTCGCGTATAAACATTGCACGAAATACGGTTGCACGTCACCGCGTCCTTTTCCTCGTCGTCGGTTCCCCAGCCACCGTCGTCGTCGTTTTCGTCGTGGAAAATATCACCCGTATTACTTTCCGAATATAAAAGATGGATCGTTGTTCCATCTACCGCAAGACATAGCAAAAGCTGCCCATTCACGATTGTTCCATCATCGGTGATGTTTACCTGAGTTGCAAAGCTCGGATCGGCCCCGCTGTCCAATTCTACGATAGAACTCTTATTACCAAAATCGAGATAAACTGCGCGAACTTTCGTTGCTCCAGATACATAGGATACACCGGGAGAAAATAGAAGGTTTTGACCTGTCGCAGCGGTAGCATCAACAGTCTGATCCGCCGTATCCAAGGAGTTAGCTGAACTCAATGAACGATGTAGAGCATCATTGTCCGTATCATTCTTATAGAAGAAGTGCATCCGGTCACTCAGGCCGCGAACTATCACTACACCAGTATAATCATCCGTTGTGGCAGCACCGTCTACCTGTACGTTCGTCGTCCAACTTGATGCCTCATTTCTCGCATAGAAAATCGCGTCGTCGCCGCCATCATTTCCAGCGTAGGCGATGATACGATCCCCATCTGACCTTAATGCAATCGAGCAAGCATGATTTCCTCCAGGCGGATTGTTAGTCACCACATTCTCATCACTCGTAGTCCAAGCATCCGTACCTGGATCAAAGACGTGATAGGCAACTTTACCGTCGTCACTCTGCGTCGCAACGTGAAGATCAGAGCCATCCTCGAAAACCCATAGACTTTTAATTTTTCGTGCTTTATTTATCCCTCCAACATTAATGTTAGCACCTACGTTAGACCAATTCCCATCAACACTAGGATCAGACGTTGCTTTCATCACTGCAATAAATTGCGTGAACTCAGCATCTCCATCTATCATTACTGCATAGGTAGACATGTCTATATCTCAAAAGGTCCGTGGTAATAGTTCTGGTCGCTGAAAGCCGTGTCGCTCAGCTTGGTCGGAGTGAACGCCAGGGGAAATTCATTGTAGGTGATCGTCCCGCCGTTGTCATAGACAACCGCCAGTACCGTGTAAGGCCCGCGAGTGTAAACGTTGGCCGATATAGCGTTGATGGTTACAGCGTCGAGGAGTTCAACGTCCGTACTCCAACCGCCGTCGTTGGTATTGGAACTATAATATAAGTCACCTTCACCATCTCGAACATACACCAAGTGGATTGTATCTGCACCTGTTTCCACAGCATAGGTCGCTAGAATTACCTGTAAGGTGTTGTGTATATCAACGTCAAAATCGCCCGCATCTTCTGGTGTATCGGGCGTTCCGTCGTCTTCTATTATTGCTGAAGAAACTGGATCACCTAGCTCAGAGCCTTTCCATCCAGTAGTAATCCTTTCCACACCAGCAGCATCGTAATACATTGGTCGCAAAGTAACTTGCTGATTTATGAGACCCCAAGTGGCAACGTCATTAACCAATTCCGTAGTGGATAAACTATTATCACTAGCAGTTAGACTCCTGTGTTCAAGATCGTTGTCTGTTAGGTCTTCCCAGGTGAAGTGCATCAAATCATTTTCGCCTCGTATCATACCGGGGCCATGAAAATGAAACTCACCACCCGAGTCCACGGCTATATCAACATTGCCACCCCAAGAACCGCCTTCCCTTCTGCCATAGTCAATCCTATTCTTGGCCCCCATGTCGTTGTCTTCATCGCCCGAATAAAGGATAATAACGTCACCATCGGAGCGAACGGAGATGTCACCCATCATATCCTCAGCATCGTTATCCACGGTAGCACTAGGGTCTTCGTTGCTGATGGTAAAACTATCAGAGGACATACTAAAGACGTGGTATCGTAGGCCGCCGGCATTATCGACTATTGTTATAATATGAAGGTTGTCACCCTCCTGGTGAACCGCAACGTGTATTATGTCCGTCGTTCCTGGGTTCACGTCTAAAGTTGCTTGTTGTGACCATGAACTTGTGGGGTCAGTAGCCTTGAAAATGTCGAGGTTATCTCCGCTGGTGCTATCGGCAAACACCATATAGAAATTCCCTCCGCTACTCTTAAACGGCCCCATTCTCCCGTTACGGTTCTGAGTTGGAAACGTAACCCCGCTTATCGTTACAGGTAAAGCCATCTAGCCCACCGTCCACCTTATATCATCGACCCACGAATGAGTCGTTCGCATCGCCTTCCATTGTGCTATGGTTTTTTGATTGTAAACAGGATCAATATCCTTGTCGGGATTCGATACGTCGAAGACAACACGAACGATGTGGATAATATTCGTTAGTGGCTTTACCGGATCCAGGAGGCCTTCGGCGGTAGTCAACAGTTTGGGCATCTCGGCATCTTCGTAGCTTTCAAAGACAGATTCCGAAATAACCCAGTCAAAAAGGCTGGTGCCTGTTGTTGAAGTCATTTTCCCTTTGGCCGACGAAGCGTCAAAATCATCCTTGATAATATCGACGGTGCCACTAGATTCTTTCGTCTTGTTCGTATCTATAAAACCGGAATCATCGATCCCCCAAACATTGGTAAATCCCGCGCCCTTAAATGTCTCGATAAGGAAACCGAATGCCGAGCCCAAGATTATTATTCTTTCGGCTGATGTCATCCCGAAAAGCTCGATCAATTTATCTTTGCGTTTGACAAACCTATTCAGCACTCCCGTTTGGGTGTCATAAGGATCATTTGAGCGTTCAGCCCAAAGTCTCCCGTAGCCTATCTTTTGGTGAAATTGTGGATGGGAAGGATCGCGGATACGAACTTGATAAGAGGCATCCCAATCGGCTTGACTATTCCAGTTTTTCCGCGGCATCTATGTACCTTTAATTGTAGTTGGAGTTATAACCCCGAAATCCATTGTTGGTGCGAGTCCAGTAAGACTTTCTGCTCCTACAGGAGGGGTAATTATCCCCGAAGCCGCCGCTTCCCTTACAGCTACAAAATTTCTATTCAGACAACTCCGTGATGCAGTCTCATCTGAACTCCACCTTACATCGAGATCCTGTCCGGCGGTAGGAACCAAAACACCAAGAACACCTAAAGCAAGCGGTGAATCAGGAAGCGAATCACCAACGCGGTATGTCATTTCAGAATCGGTATTCTTTGATCCACCGACAAACATGCTAAAGGTAAGATCCTGAGAAGGGGCCACTGTAGCACACTGCGCACCAGCACTGAACAATGCCAGGTAAGTATCCGCCCCAGGATCAGATATCCTCAACGCGCCGGCAGTAGGACCGTCTAGGACTAATTCTGTCGTCTCCGTTAATGTGTCGGTGACGGTGTCACCAACCTCAAAAATATCTCCCGAATCCAGTTTCATGAGCATCATGTTTCGCTCATGGGTTATAAGCGTTGCAGCAACATCCTCCTTGTAGTGGATCTCTACAGTTTGAGAAGCGCCGAGCGTAATATGGGCCGCAATCCAAATAGGATAACCTGAATCAACAATGGAGCCTTCCTGGTTATGATCAATTTCCGTGTTGCTTAACTCTGTGCCATTCTCCACTACAATAAAGTTTACAAGTTGGTCTCCTGCTGGGCCTTGTTGCGAACAAGAAAACAGGAGAAGATAATCGCCGGCCCCAGGAGTAGCGGTCATTCCACCAAGCAGCGTATAGCTTGTGCCTGGATCTTCATTCAGATCAGTTAAAACTACTGCTTCAGTAACCGCCCCGGAACTTGGTTCCGTCATAAGAACCAAACTTTTTCTTTTGGCAGTCGCAGGATTCGTGGCACTGGCAACCGTATATCGAATATCAAGATCGTGCGCGGCGTCGGCCATAACCACCTTTGCACCCATACCGATCCACATACCGCCTTCATCCAGCGAACCATCGAAATCGAATGTTCTTTCCGAATTGGCTACCTTCACCCCGTTGTTATACATTGCCAATTGGAATTGCGTGGATGCCGCAGTCGCACCAAAATCAACCCACATGGAGAACACCGCGAGATAGGTTCCCACACCTGGATCGACTAGAACTGTACCTGTGATAACGGTGAGAGCCGTATCGTCTAGGGTAAAATCAATGTTATCGAATTGAGATTTGATTGACACAGAGTTTCCCGTAGCCTATCTTTTTGCCGAACTGTGGATGTGCAGGATCGGGGATTCTTGCTTGATAGGAGGTATCGAGGTCAGCCTGTGTAGCAGCCCAAATCTTGCATGGCATTAGACATTCTTCCGCATCGTTTCCAACGATTGTTGGGACAGGCGACCCGCAAAAAAAACTAAGCCGCAATGATCCTTGAGACTTATTGAGGGTCGCCTGTTATCGTTAGGTCAACGTGAAAACGCCAGTAGCCGCTGGCAAGATTGTCAGCGTGTTGGGGCTACTGATCGTAAACTGCGCGGTTGATAAGGTGGTAAAACACAGAAGTTTCCCCGCGCTTGGACCAGTTGAATTCCTGATAATCGCAAACCGAATATTGATAAGATCTGAACCGGAAGCAGTAAACACCAAACCCGTTGTCGAGTAAGTAAATTTGTACTGCTTAGCAGAGGCTCCGACCGTCCACAGTCCGGCTGCTGGCACGAGGTTTCTGCCGCCTGTGACGTATCCTCCTCGCTGGGAAATTTCGTCCAATTCTATGGACCCCCAAGTGGAGAGGGTGGACAAGGACTCAATCCCTAACGCTGTCGCGCTCTGTTTAAGCAGGGCCATCTTGAAAACACCAGCACCGAGAGTGATAGTCCCGTTTCCGATAAATTGTTTCGCCTTCGCGTAAATTTTCCATGCACCTGCGGCCATAGTTTCGTCCTCCTTTAATTTTCTACTTCCTTAGAGCTTCGTTCCAATCTGCTTGAATTCTATCGAATTGCATTTGACCACGCCTCCATTTACCCCAAACACACGCCGAAGCACGAAAGAGAATCCAAGCTAATAAAAATCTCATGCTATCCATTAAACGACAAGTCGGTGTGATCCAGTAAGGAATGGGCAGTACAGAACTTAATTCTCCTTTGAGAACGCGTCCACAATCATCACAATGCCCACTATAACTCTGCATCCTTTTAACAGAATCAAAGGGTATTGGTCGCTCCACCAATAATCCACATAGACAACGAATCCACATTGGAACAGGGTTTTTAATAGCTGTCACAGCCATAACTTAATCCCATTTCACTGACTTTGAAACGCTACGTTTTTAGCTTCTAAAAATTCACTGAGTTGCGTTGCCCTGTTCATCGGCCCCATCACGACGTTATTTTTATTATGACAGTAGGCCAAGTAAACCAGATTGCAACGCGCTATCGACTGTATCAATGGCATAAGTTTCTTAATTGATCCCTCTCTAAACTCTTGTGCGTAAAGTATTAATCCTAACTCTTGGTCAAAATTCGAGCCAAAAATAACACCCGACTTATCCGGTCTATCCTCATCTGTTCCCAAATGGTTAGAACGCCAGAGGCATTCATAAGTCTTGCACTCTTGTGGGTGAGTGGAATAGATCGCACAACCCGTTTCGCAGACGTGCTGACAAGTAACCCCGGCCTTTTTATTCAATGCAGCTACGGGATAGACAGTACAGCAAGCGGTGCAGCCCCCGCATACTCTAGGGTTGGGTTTGTCCGATGTTAATTTAACGTGATCCATAAGCTAAACAACCACCCACAGAGATACATCACCGCACCAATAATCAGGAGTACAAGCCAAGCCGGCATGCCGGGTTGCTTTCCTGTTGGCCGCCCTCTGATTGCTTCATTGTATTTATCCCATTCATTACAATTGAGGGGCATTGCGCTGTACTCCAACTGATCACTTATAACGGGCCGATGCTTTGTCCTATCCATTTCAAAATCAATCATTTAACCCCCTATAGCATCTTGGGCCGCCTCTACCTTGTCTGGCCTTCCTACCATCTCCATGATGTCTGCTGCCTCTGCTCCCGCTTCGAGTAAGTAAGCGAGCAACCCATTGCCGTAAATCTCCAGTTGGATTTCATCTCCCAACATGCTTATCAATCCGCAAAACTCCTGCGCTTGTGAGATCATCCAAAAGTGACAATAGAAAATCTTACCGTTGCAATCTCCTGGCGCACCTATCATTACAGGGATCACGTGGCTTTTGTCGTTCTCCGGTTGTAAGTAAGAATGATGAGCATCGTCCATCAAGCAAGAATCGCAACCGTAGAGATAGAATTTTCTATAGCCAAGCATTCTCATAAGAGGGATTGCCCGCAGTAGTACAGTCGATCCACCGGGAATAAACCACCAGGGATCATCGCCGTAGTGTTCTTTTAAAATATCTTTTGTCAGTTCAACCGATGAATGCCAAATATAAGTTCGATCTTTTGGCAAGCCTTCAAACACAGCCGGATCACATTGCCCGCCGATTAAATATTTACAATCGCCAACCACTGGTTTTGTGAATCTCGCATTAAATGGCCGCGCATCAACCATAATTTGCGCTGACGGAATAAGGGCATGATCCAAGGCCCAATTGTATGCGCCATTCAGCGTTATCAATTTCACTCCGTCCGCACGTTTCCGTTTAATGTCTTTTTCATATTGGGCAAGTGTTGGGCCTCCCCCCAGGATCATGCACTCAAGATCGTTTGAGGGATGAGGGCTTACTTGCGTCCAGTCGCCTTGAAGGTTTTTTTTTAGATTGTTTTTGATCGTTTCCTCTGTGGCATTAAGTTTTCCATTGTTAGAAATCTCTGCACCAGTAGCCCAAGCGGATACATAGAATAGACAATGGCTCCCTCGCTTCTCAGACCAATGGACTACGCAACTCTGTAGACTCAACTTCCACAGCCACCAATGATAGTCGTGGACAGTCATGTGCAACTCTTCATCAATCAACTGACCGCAAACATCCTCAGTAGTAGAGATGGAGAAGAAAACGTGCTTAGAGGATTTGAGTATATTTTCCAAAACACTATCAACCCGTGGCTCCGGTATGTGTTCCATAACGTCCGTGCAGTAGCCATACTCGGCAACAAACCCCAGCCGTTTTTCAATGTCATGCTTTACAAATTTCAAAACGTGTTTCTGGCTTACAAGGGCTTCTTTGAGTTCTGGATCAAGGGAGTTCTTTACAAAATCAACCATCGTGACTTTCAGGTTGCCAAGCAATGCAAGCATTAAAGCCCCTCGACCCGTTCCGCAGCCATAGTCAATGACAGTAGATCCCGCCCTTGGCTTCGCTTGGGCCAAGAATACCTGGGCCAGGTTCTCCCCTGGCGCCACCTTGCGGTATTCGGGTTTCTCCCACATCTTGCCGTATTTTAATGCTTCAGGATTCCCCTCGCCCTGGACTAATACGGGTGTCCCGCCTTGCATATAACCTTCGGCTGTTCCGCTCATAGATCCTCCTCTTATTCTTCTATACGCCGATGTTGATTGTTCGTCAATTCCTTATTGCGCATCCGGCCTACTTGGTCTCCCTGGAACCCTTTCCCATAGGTTCGATGGCTCCGAATTTACTGAGCAAGTCGTTCCGATGCAAGCTCGAGCCACAAAAATATATTCGCCAAAGGCCACAGGCATTACATTGATTCCCACGCTAATATCTTGGCTGGTATAAGGCCCAATATCCACCAAGGTCTGGACAAAGCCGTTGTCGCTGCTGGTAAGAATATCCAATTCGTGCCGATCAATTGTCGCCCAATCTATTGATGTAAAGGTAAGCAATGTGGGATTTTTAACAACGCCCTGACTAAAGGCTATCGCCGGAACAATCAAACAAAGAAACATCAACAGTTTAATCTTCATCTTTTTTTTTCCTCCGTATACTAATTTTCTTGTTAATTTCAATACCGAATCTCTTAATAGACCTATACATCGTGGCCCTGCTAATGCATAACTCGCGGCTTGCCCTTGTGAGATGATAGTTGTTGGCTTCAATCGCTTCGAAGATCCCATCTGCCTTAATTTGCTCCATGGTCCTTGCCTGCCGATATCGCATAACAGGAGTATCGTCCTCGGCCATTCTTTCTTCATGCGTAATCCGTTTAATTCGATCAGTCGCAAATTCCTTCATTACTTCATTGCCGTCAGACAACAAAATGAAAATAAGGAAGTTGCCACAGTCTCTACCCTTGTCCTTCCAAACTATATAGTGCTTCGGGCAAAGCGTTCCAGGTTCCATGAATCCAAAATTGTCGATCACACCCCAAGCCGCCTTGTCGTTGCACAACGAGCAGCGTTTGTTCAATGATTAGTTCCATTTAAAGAACACGGATCCCTTTAACGAAGACAGTACAAGCGACATTCGCCGCACTTATTTTGGTTCTTGTAACCCTGAGAGTTCCGGCCGCAGGGATTTCCCATTCTGCATCGTCAATAGTTCCTGCCCTTACAACTGTTTGATCGGCCACGTCTATGCTCATTGCGTCCGTTATGTTGTTCCCCGTTTCTTTTACCTGGATCGTATCGCTCGCCCCGCCCGCTGCTCCTGTCTTGACCAACCAAACATCAATGACTCTTATCTTGTCGT
>SDBT01014090.1_pt1 | contig 12768 bp, 12 predicted proteins | sample 2277101 | NCBI WGS metagenome assembly SDBT01 (sample SAMN10404973, study PRJNA504765) | marine sediment metagenome | isolation source: marine sediment core GS10_PC15, 103 cmbsf | place: Arctic Ocean: Southern Knipovich Ridge | collected 2010 | reverse complement strand
TCCTTAAGCAGCTTATGGGCCTGGAGCTGGCTATCCGCCTTTTAGTTACGGTCGCTATGCTAACTCCCCTCGGTTTTATTATGGGATTCCTCTTCCCTCTAGGCCTGAGGTTGTTAAAAGAGAAGGGGATGGCAGACTACATCCCCTGGATGTGGGGCATAAACGGCCTGGGCTCGGTGTTAGGCTCGGCGCTGACCATAGTTGTCGCCATAAGTTTTGGGTTCACAGAAGCGCTTCTTTTAGGTGCCGGGTGCTATTTCATCGTGTTCTTAGCGTTTCAAGGAATGCGCCGTAAGGAAATTTCCGTTTTAAAAGGCGGGTGATTCTCGCCCGATACCCTATGGCACAATAACCTGAACCGCGCCTAATGCGGGCAACTCTAATTCAATAAATGGTATAATAACTGAAAGCAGGCCATTATCATTATATTCCCTGCCTTATTTTATTTATAAGCTTTTTATTTTAACTTTTGGAGATCGTGGTATGAAAAAAGAAGGAACGAAGACAAAAAGAACGTTGGCACTTAGCTTAACTACGGTTACCTTGGGAATCTTGACTTTTATTATTGCCTTAATTCTCTCCGGGTGTGGCAGCGCGGGGACAGAGACTGAAGCAGAAAGCTTTACACATGGGACAAAAGGCAATCCCAATCTGGTGACGGCTTATAAACCGTTTGGCTGAGTTTGCTGTTCCGACCATATAGTTTATATGGAAGACCAAGGTTACGAAGTTGATGTGCATATAATCAATGCTGAAGAGCAAGCTTCTCTGAGAGAAAAATATCCGCTACCGACAGATATGCGGAGTTGTCATATTTCGGTCGTTGAAGGCTACTATATCGAAGGCCATATGCCGGTCGAAGCAATCGAGCAACTGAAAGCAGAAATGCCAGATATCGACGGTATTTTCCTGCCCGGGATGCCGGCAGGGTCTCCGGGGATGCCGGGCGAACAGACTGAACCATTTGTAATCTACGCTTTCTCGGATGGAGAAATTTCAGAGTTCATGACGATAGGCGAATAGTGGATGACTAATCGAAGCTATATTATTCTCCTGCTTGCATTACCCTTGCTGGTTGGCGGTATCCTTGTTGGCTGCGGAGACTCGGATACAGCTCAGCAGCATATCGAAGAGAGCCTTAACCTGAACAAAGAGGGCTACTACAATGAGGCAATAGAAGAAGCAAACAAAGCCATCGAGCTTGACCCTGAGTTAGCCGAAGCCTATAACAGTCGAGCCTGGGCTTATGGTCAAAGGGGGCAGTGGGACCTGACTATTGCTGACGCTAGCAAGGCCATCCAACTCGACGATGAATTGGCTATGGCCTATATCAATCGCGGTTGGGCTTATTCTAACAAGAAGGAGTGGGACTTGGCCATTGCGGATTACAGCAGGGCCATCGACCTTGATCCAAGTAATGCCATTTTGTATGCCGATAGAGCTATGGCTTATAGAGGAAAGGACAAAAAAGCCGAGGCTATAGCTGATTTTGAGAAATTCATCAGTCTGACTGACGACCAGCAACTGATCCAAAGGGCAAAACAGCTGATAGATGAACTTTCGAAAGAATAGGGCCTTAGTTTCGACTGTGGCTTGCCTGATCAGTTGTTAAAGCGCTTCCGCTTATTTAAAATGGTTCCCTTTTAAGGTTGCATAATCTGATGTCATGAAAACGCTCAACTGAAAAGCCAGCTTGTCATTACGCTTCCACGGTGTAGGATTTATTAGTGTTACTTTCCCAAATTAATATTCCAGCGTGCTATACTGGTAATATGAAGTCAAGGAGCCAATTATTCTTCATCCCTTTCTTGCTGATATTTGTCCTTTTGTCTATCTTCATCCTGGGTTGCCAGCCAGAGCCAGAATATGAAAAAATAGACTTTTCCAAGTTGGAGCCAGCAAAGACGGCTCCGCTGGAATCTTCTGAGGTAGTGCTCCGGGTGGCCTTCGCTGGAGTCATATCCCCCACTGAAACCATCAAAAGCTACAGCCAGCTGGTTTCCTACCTGGGCCAGGCACTACACCGGCCAGTGGAGATGGTACAAAGAAGAACGTATGCGGAGATCAATGACTTGATCAAGTCACAATATGTTGACCTGGCTTTTGTCTGCAGTCTGCCGTACGTGATAGGCAACGATGAGTTCGGTATGGAGTTGCTGGTGGTCCCGGAGATGGGTGGGGAGACAGTTTATTACTCCTATCTCATCGTGCCGGCAGATAGCAGGGCAGACAGTTTGGCAGACCTGAGGGGCAAGACCTTTGCATTTACTGACCCGCTGTCAAACTCTGGCCGGCTGGCCCCCACCTATCGGCTATATCAGATGGGGGAAACACCAGATAGCTTCTTCGAAAAGTATATCTTCACCTATAGCCATGATAACTCTATCCGGGCAGTAGCAGAAGGGCTGGTTGATGGAGGTGGAGTGGATAGCCTGGTCTACGATTACATCGTCAACAATGAACCGGAAATCGGTACCAGAACCAAGGTTATTGAAAAATCACCACCCTTTGGCATTCCTCCGGTGGTGGTGCACCCGGCGCTGAATCAGGAAATCAAGGCGCGGTTGCGCGGCCTCTTTCTCAATATGGACCAGGATGAAGCTGGCAAGGCCGTCCTTGATGGCCTTGCCATTGACCGCTTCGTCTTGGGCAGCGACACTTCCTATGATACGGTTCGGTACATGTTAAGCGAACTGGGATGGTAGCGGTAAAATTGGGCAGAATCTGGGCTCGGTTTTGGACTTTCGCTGGTGGGGTGAGTTTCAGCATCAAGATCATGGGCATCGTCCTAGTCTTCATCCTGATATTTGGCCTGGGGATTACCTTTCAGATCCGCAATAGCCTCACCAACACCCTTACCCAGGAGTTGGAGAAACAGGGAATTGCTGTTGCTAAACACGTAGCCGCTTACAGCACAGAACTAATCCTAACCGGAAACACCTATGATCTCTACCAGGTGGTCAAGGGTGCGGTGAAAAACGAAGACGCCGTACGTTATATACTGGTCTTAGACACTGCTGGCAACATTCTCAGCCACTCTTTCAGCGATGGCATCCCCGTTGGACTTACCACGGCCAACAAGATAGAAGCCAACGTTGAGTCCCAGATCGTGAGACTGGATACCAATGAGGGTCTGATACTGGATATCGCCGTGCCAATCTTTGGTGATAGAGTGGGCTCTGCTCGCGTGGGCATGTCCACATCCAATCTGTATGAGGCAGTGGCAGCTATAACCAGGCGCTGGCTTATCGTCACCGGGGTAGTTTCCCTCGTTAGCCTTCTCGCCGCTTATTTCCTCACATCAGTGCTCACCAGACCCATCAAGCACCTAGTGGAGGTGACCAAGGCTATCGCCAGAGGTGACCTGAAACGCAAGGCTCCGGTCTGGGCTCCCGATGAGATCGGGAAGCTGGGGATGGCTTTCAATACCATGACGGAATCTCTGGCCAAATCCCACAAGGAAAGCGAAGCCTTTCAGGCTGAGCTGGTAAGGCGTAATCTGGAGCTATCAGCGCTCAATGCCATTGCCACTGAGGTAAGTGGATCACGAAATCTGACCGATATCATGCGTCGCTCGCTGGCGAAGATACTGGAGTTTATCAATCTAAAGGCAGGTTGGGTGAGCATTTTGACCGACAACGGAGAACGTGCCAATACCGTTTGCCACACCGGATTGTCCCCAGAAGTGGTGCGGAAAGTGGCCAGCACCCACTTCTCTGATTGTAGGTGCAGGGAAGCCATTGACCGGAAGCTGCCCGTAGTGGTGAGCGATAATGAAAGCACCTGTCCGGTGCTCCATGATAAGCTTGCCGATAGAGAGACTATACACTGCCATGTCACCGTGCCGCTTATCTCCAAATCGCAAGTCCTGGGTCTGCTACACATCGTCAGTTCAGAGCCAAGCCGGTTTACCCCGGAAAATATTCAGCTCCTCGGCGCCATCGGCTACCAGATGGGGGTGGCCATTGAGAATACCAATCTCTGGGATGAGTTAAAGCACAAGGAAGAGATACGTGGTTACGTACTTAAAGAGATTATCTCGGTGCAGGAGGCAGAACGTAAGCGCATCGCCCGGGAACTCCATGACCAGACTGGACAATCGCTTACCTCGCTCATGGTGGGCTTGAAGACGCTGGAGGCCGCTAGCCGGCAGGAGATTCAGCAGAGAATTGCTGATATGCGCCAGCTTACGGCGCAGACTTTGGAGGAGGTGCATAACCTGGCTCTGGAACTCCGCCCTAGTTCATTGGATGACCTGGGGTTGATCACGGTGCTGGAGCAATATACTGCGGAATATGCCGGGAAATTCGGGTTAAATACGGAATTTCAGGCCATTGGCTTTGACCAGCGGTGGCTTTCACCAGAGGCGGAAATTGCCCTGTACCGCATTGTACAGGAGGCACTGACCAATGTGGTGAAACATGCTGAGGCGAAGAAAGTAAGCGTTCTCCTGGAAGTGAGAGACTCATCCGTCGTGGCCATTGTGGAGGATGATGGCAAGGGATTTGACATCCAGCAGGATTCAGGCTTAACTTCCGTTAGCGTCAGGAGTCAGCTTGGCCTCTACGGTATGTATGAGCGCGCTGGACTCATTGGTGGGAGAATTACCATAGAATCCAAACCGGGTATGGGCACTACAGTATTTGTGGAAGTGCCTTTGCAGAGAAACGGGAGATAATGAAAAAGATACGTGTTATTCTCGCGGATGACCACGTTGTGCTCCGCTCTGGTCTCAAACTGCTTCTTGATGCCCAGGCGGATATCGAGATAGTGGGCGAGGCAGGTGACGGCGCTGAGGCCATCAGCAAAACTGCCGAGCTTAAGCCAGATGTGCTCCTATTGGATATCACTATGCCCAATATCGGTGGCGTTGACGCCCTGCGGGTTATAAAGGAGAAAACGCCATCCGTATTCATCCTCATCCTCACCATGCATGAGAGCGAGGGTTACCTCCTGGAAGTGCTGAAGGCGGGCGCTTCGGGCTACGTTCTTAAAAAAGCTGCCGATAACGAACTAATAAATGCCATCAAGGCCGTCTATAGTGGTGAAGTTATTGTCCCCTCATCGCTGACCAAGTCAGTGGTAAAGGAGATGATTTCCGGCGGTATTAGCCGGGAAGAGAGTGGGGACGCTGACCAGAAGCGGCTTAGCCAGCGGGAGCTTGAGGTACTGACTATGGTGGCACAGGGCTACACCAACCAACAGTTAGCCAACCGCCTTTATTTGAGCGTGAAGACGGTGGAAACCTACAAAGCACGGGTTATGGAGAAACTGAACCTGCATAGTCGGGTAGAGCTAGTCCGCTACGCCCTGCAGCAAGGGCTCTTCAATAAAGATAATAAAATCAGCAATAATGGCCTCGACTAGATAAAGGCTATCTCACCCCACTTTTTCTTTCCCTGGCAGCGACCTCCTCAAAATTAGGGATTTCCCTGACAGTGACCCCCTTAAAATTAGGGATTTCCCGACTTGTATATTTAACTGTATGCAAGATAATTGAAGTATATGACCCGAAAGGTCGGGACACCCCCATTTGCATTCACACTACCCGGCTAAATTGAGAGGAGGGCGATAGCAGGTGAAACTGCCTAGAATAACCAGACGTCAGTTCGTTAAAGCCGGTGGAGCTACTGCCGCCACTTTGGCCTTGAGCAAATTTCTCTTCGGCTGGCGGGGAGAATCCTTCCTTACCCTCGCTGACGATTCCATGCTACCTGATGAGAAGTGGATACCTACCACCTGTTGGATAGGAAAACAGGATTGTGGCATGCTTGCCCGGGTGGTGGACGGCAGAATCATTAAACTCGAGGGACACCCCGACCACCCGCGTAATCGCGGCACATTATGTGTTAAGGGGCAGGCCCAGCTGATGTCCATCTATGACCCTTACCGTGTGAAGGCACCACTGCTCCGCACCAATGCTAAGGGACAGCCGGGAGAGTGGCGCGAGATATCTTGGGATGAAGCACTCACCCTGGTTGGCAGCAGGATTAAAGAGGTAAGGGAGAAAGATAAGAGGTTGCTTCTCTGGCAGAAAGGCAGGAGCAAGGCGAAGGATTTCTACGATGATGCTTTTGTGAAAGCTTCTGGAGCTACGAAAGTAGGTCATGGCGCCTATTGTTCCGACGCTGCCTACCGAGCATTAGAGTACACTTTTGGTTTCCACGGTGGAATCCATCCCGATTTTCGTTACTGCAATTATCTTATTAGCTGGGGGTGGGGGCTAACTTCATCTGGAGGCAACAAGCTCTGCTGGCTGACCTGGCCGAGAGAGTTTGTCGAGGCAAGGGAGAGAGGTATGAAGGTTGTCACCCTTGACCCTTGGCGGCGTTCCATGGGGCCACATACCGATGAGTGGTTGCCTAACCGTCCAGGCAGTGACATGGCCTTTTTCTTGGCCTTGGCCAACGTACTGGTGGAGAACGGATATATTGACCAAAAGTACTTGGTGAAGCATACTAACTCACCGTTCCTGGTGAGTGATGGCACCTTCCTGAGGGAAGATGAAAAGGAGCTGGTCTGGGACTTGAATACAAATTCCGCCCAGCCAAATGATGCCAGCGGCGTTACACCGGCGTTGGAGGGTAGCTATACCGTTGACGGAAAGACTATCAATACCGCCTTCCAGTTATTTAAGGAAGATATTACCCGGTACACTCCAGAGTGGGCTTCGCCAATCTGCGACCTGCCCGCTAGTACCATACGCAAGGTGGCTCTGGAGCTGGGGGAAAATGCCCGCATCGGCAGCACCATCGTCATTGACGGGGTGGTGTTGCCCTACCGACCGGTAGGTATCATGGCCTACCATGTCGCACAACAGGAGCTGGGCTTTCAGGCTTTTCGTGCCATGGGGCTCGTATTCATGTTACTGGGAGCAATCGAGGCGGTAGGCGGGCCGAGGATTGACTTTAGCCGGAAGCTACATACTAATTTCGAGAAACTGGAGACAATCAAGATTAAGGATAAGCCAGGCAACATCTACCTCAAGGACAGCAAATTCTACCCCATCAATTCAGCGAATCCCGGCATGATTGCCAAGGCAATGATTGAACCAGAAAAATATGGGGTGGACTATATTCCGGAAGTAATGATCCTTCACATGACTAACCCTCTACTCTCCTTTCTGGGACAGGACACATTCATAGAGGCATATAAAAAATTGAAGTTTATAGCCGTTATAGATCCCTTTATGAGCGAGACCGCAGACTACTTTGCTGACGTCGTCCTTCCGGCGGCTACAATCGAGAAGTATGAAGGCGTTCTGTCCGTAGGTGATCAATATACGGATGCCAAGAGCTTGAGAATACCACCGATACCACCTCTCTATCAGTCAAGGGGAGAAATAGACATCTATCTTGACCTTTGTGAAAAGGCGGGCATCCTCTATGGTGAGGAGGGCTATCTGTCCATAGTTAATAAAGAGCTTAAACTGAAGGACCAGTATGCACTTGACCTGAATAAAAAGCCGGCGGTAAGGGAAATCTTTGACCGCTGGGCAAAGCAATCAGGCTACGAAGGAGGAATCGAGTTCTTTGAAAACCACGGCGTCAAGGTATCTCCTATACCGGTGAACGAGTTGTATGCGCCGGCCTGGGATAAGCCCTACGGCGGGATAAGGCACCGGCTCTACGGGGAGGGCCTGCTGCGCTACCAGCGAGAGATGAGGGCTAAAGGTGCGGGGCAGATATACTGGCAGGACTACACTCCGCTGCCGCGCTGGCGGAAGCCCACTATGGATAACTCTCCAGCGGATTATGACATGTACCTCATCTCGCATAAGAAGGTGGAGTTCAAGCAGTCCCGTACCACCTTCAACGCCCTGCTCAAGGAGCTTGAACCAGAGCAGGCTGTGGAGATGAACACTGCGGCCGCCACGGCCAGGGGAATCCAGGATCATGACTGGGTCTGGGTGGAGTCACACAATGCGGTCACCGGGGAGATAAAGAAAATCATGGCCAAGGTTAAGATAATTGAGGGAATCAGACCGGATACGATCACCATGTCTCACCACTATGGTTCCTGGGTACATCCCCGGACTAAAGATGTGGGGCCAACACCCAACAGCATATTCCCCGTTGGTGAGGGCTATATCACCAACACCGCAGATCAGAGCTTTCAGGTCAAAGTGAAAGTGACCAAGGCTTAGGAGGTTAATTATGCCAAGATACGGCTATGTGATTGATTTATCCCGCTGCATGGGGTGCAATGCCTGTGCAGAGGCGTGCAAGGTTGAGAACAATACCGGCGGGGGCATGTTATGGATGTTTGTCTTACGATTTGAGGTTGGTACATATCCCAATGTCAACTGGGTTTTCCTGCCGCGGCCCTGCATGCACTGCGATAATCCGCCCTGCGTCAAAGTATGCCCGGTGGGAGCTAGGTTCAAGCGACAGGACGGCTTCACTCTAACTGACTTTGACCGCTGTATCGGCTGCCGCTTCTGCGAAGTGTCCTGTCCTTACGGCGTCAACTACTTCAACTGGAAGAAGCCGGAGGATAATCAATACTTCCGCTGGAAAATGGACCCCCGCTGTGAAGGCGAAGATGTCTATGGCCAGGGCATGGTTTGTGAATATACCGGGAATGCGAAGGTGCCCTATGAGAACCCTGACCACAAGAAACTGTACGGGCAGCGCCTTGTCTCAGGTGGGGCACACTATCTGGGTGTGGTAGGCAAATGCACCTGGTGTGTGCACCGGGTGGAGAAGGGATTGCTTCCGGCATGCGTGGCCACCTGTCCGGTACATGCGCTCCACTTCGGCGACCTGGATGACCCCGATAGCGAGATTTCCCAACTCCTGAAAAAAGGCAATGCCTGGCGACTTCAGGAAGAACTAGGCACTGAGCCGCGGGTCTATTACCTGGGTGGCCAGCAGCCCCGGCATGACTTCAGGCTGTGGCATACCAGATTGGCAGAGGTGAAAGCATGAAAGAGCAGCATAGAGAATTTACTTCACGCCTTAGCAGGGTTGAAAGTGCAAAAGCGAAACATGAGGAAATCGCTTTGCGTCCTTTAACCAGTACTAGTAAATCTTTCTATCTGCTGGCAGCAGTATTACTCGCCATCATCGGCTGGTTTGCCTATGCCTATCTCGTCCAGGTGCAGACGGGGCTGGTGGTGACCGGGCAGAGAGATATGGGCATGCCACTGGCCGGTGCCCCTTGGGGTATCTACATCGGCAACTTTGTCTGGTTTGTGGGCATCGCCCACGGAGGCATCGCCGTCTCCGCGATTATACGGGTACTCAAACTGGAGAGATACCGCAGCATCGGTCGAATAGCAGAGGTTCTCACCGTGGTAACCGTGATGATGGCGGGGTTGAGTATAATCGTTGACCTGGGTCGGCCGGACAGAGTCTTCAACATGGTGCTTTACTTCGGAGAACGGGTGTGGCAATCACCGTTGGTCTGGGACTTCACCGTAATCAGCCTCTATTTGACCCTCAGCGTCACCTACCTGTATCTCACCATGAGGGAGGATATGGCAAGCCTGCGCGATAGGTTCCCCGGTCGGTGGAAGTGGCTGTATAAGCCCCTGCTGGTGCGCTACAGCCCCGATGAGAAGCCAAAGGTCGACCACATCGCCTGGTGGCTGGCGGTGACCATCGTGCCCATGATGGTAGCGCTGAGCGGCGGCGTTATCCCCTGGCTGTTCGGTCTGCAGGGTTCCCAGGCGGGCTGGTTTGGTGCCGTCCAGGGCCCCTATTTCCTCACCGCTGCCCTGACCTCGGCCATCGCCGGAGTTATCATCGTAGCTTTCCTGATGCGTAAGGCGTATGGTTGGCAGGACCAGATCAAAGATGAAATCTTCCGCCACGCCGGGGCAGTGCTAGCCATCTTGGTCACCTTCTATATCTGGTTCATCCTCCAGGAGCAGCTTACCATCCGCTTCGCCGGACCGATAGCTGAGTTCAGGATTTCCGAGGCATTACTTACTGGCCGATTCGCTCCCCTCTTCTGGACTATGCTGGGGGCTGGCCTTCTGGCGCCCATGGTCTATCTCTATGTACAGGTGACTAATCGCAAAGCCTTCCACCTCGGGGCGGTGGTCATTTCCGCCGTGCTGGTTGTCCTGGCTCTGTGGGTCAAGCGGTTCCTAATAGTGGTGCCTTCATTGCTCTACCCCCGGCTGCCCTACCCTGAGGGGAGCTACACACCGACCTGGGTAGAATGGTCTGTGGTAATCGGTACCATAGCCCTCGCCTCTTTTCTGTACCTGCTCTTCATCAAATTATTCCCCATCTTGGAGTTAAGGAGGAGTTCTGATGCATAGTACTCTGGCCTCTACATCTTTGCTGGGTTTGATCGTCCTGGGAGTAATAGTAGGCACCCCTATTTATGTCCTGCTACTCACCACCATGCTTGGCGGGCCCAAGGTGGGGCGAGTAAGGGGGGTATTTATTGGTTCCATAGTGACCATACTAGCCATTTTCATTGCCTCCACCTTTGTTTTTAGCGGTATCATGTCCCTTATCTTTCCGAAGTAAGTAGAATCGTAATGGAGATGAAGCCATGCATTGCCAAGAAGTCAGACAATATGAATTAAGTCAGGCGCGGGCGAAGATTTACCAGCTTCTGAGCACTCTCCACTTCAAACCGCATCAGCCGGAATTGCTTAAGTTTTTAGCAGAATGGGTAGTCACTCAGATTAAAGGGGAGGACTCTTACCACACGCTCTCCCCGGAAATAAGCCAGGGCTTATCCTTGTTGGATAGCTTCTTCAAAACCATGCAGGGGAAACCATGGCAAGAAATTGGAGATACTATCTCAGTGGAGTTTACCAGGCTCTTCCGAGGAGTAAAAAAAGAGTACTCGCCACCTCCGCCGTACGAATCGGTATACTGTGAGGAGTCTGGCCGCGTTTTTGGCGAACTGACGATGGAAGTATATCGCCAGTATCGCAGTTTTGGCTACAACCTGATCGATGAGTTAAAGAACGAACCTCCGGACCACCTCAGCTTCGAACTCGACTTTATGCACCAGATGTGTTCAAAAGAAGCAGATGCCTGGCAGGGCGATGACGAACAACAGGCGCTCCATCTCCAGGAAGTAGAACGAGAATTCTGTCAAAAGCATCTCCTCACTTGGATTCACCGATTGAGAGACCGGATAAGAGAGTTTGATTCTCTCGGTTTCTTCCACGGATTGGCTGAACTGACGGTAGGCTGGGTGACCTTCGACTACCAGCGGAACATTACCAGCGAGGCAGTTTCCTCCTTGTCTCATTCAGGGGGATAGCTCATTTGGATGTGAGAGAAAGTGTCCACAGCAATCGATAATAAATGCAACCAAATCTCAACGCTGAGTCCTCTAGAGAGGATAGTGGCACGGGCTCGGCTTGAGATTTATCCTGAGCGGTGTCTGAAACTACGCCATAGAAAATCGGGCTGCCAGGCCTGTCAGGATTTCTGTCCTGCCGAAGCCATCAGCTTTAGCGATTCTCTTGAAATTGACTGTTCTCGCTGTTACGGATGTGGCATCTGTGCCAATCTCTGCCCGACGGAAGTATTCCAGCTCGGAACGTATGCCTATCGCTCACTACTGGCTCAGGCTGAAGGTAAGAATGAAGTGAAGTTTGCTTGCTCCCAGCGTTCAGCCGAGGCGGATGAAGTAAAGATTCCTTGCCTGGGCTACCTTAATGAGAGTCTTCTTATTGGTGCCATTGGCCGTGGCGCTCAGACGGTTAGCCTTAATGGCGCCCACTGTGAGGGCTGTAATCTTCGGTTGGGATTTCAGGCAGCTTGGCGTAGTTTGAGAAGGGCTAACCGAATCCTGGCCATCTTCAGCCAGTCAGAAAGGGTCCGGATCACCACAAGTGGGCAGGGCAATGTTCAAGGTATTAAGGACAGCCAGCACTATTCACGGCGGGAATTCTTCGCTTATCTCGGCCAGAGCACTCGGAACATAGTGAAGCAGGCTGGGGAAAGTGCAGCAATTGCGGCCAAGGGCCTGAACCAAATCAAAGCCCGCCTTGACCCCAGACTACCCGAAAAGCGACGCATTCTTTTGCAGAGCCTGAAGGCCTTGGGAGAACCTGCTATCGCCAAGGTGGAGAGCGAGGATTTACCCTTTCTCCAGATTGAAATGTCTGGGGAATGTGACGGCTGCGGCTTGTGTGTCACCTTCTGTCCATCTCTGGCGTTGCGGCAATATGACCGTAACGGCAAGAGGGTAATTGAATTCAACTCAGCCTTCTGTCTTGCCTGCAATTTATGCCTTGAAATCTGCCCCAGAGGCGCACTTACAAGTTCGACGTATCTCATCACTGATGACCTGGTGACAGGAAAAAGTCGGGTGCTGGTGGAGCAGGAACATTCAACCTGTGCCCGATGTGGGCAGATTAGCATAGCACCCATGGCCAGAGGTCTGTGTCCAAACTGTCAGAAGACAAAAGAGATTAAGGAATGGCTGATCAGACAGCGTTAGAGGTAACGCAGAAAACCAAAGGCAAAATTCCCTTGGTTTCCTTTATCGGCCGGTCCAACTCCGGAAAGACCACGCTCCTGGAGAAGGTCGTAAAGGAACTCAAGATAAGAGGCTATCGCGTTGGCGCAGTCAAGCATAGCCACCACAACTTTGCCATAGACCACCCGGGAAAGGATTCCTGGCGACTTGCTCAGGCCGGCAGCGATATTGTCGCTGTTTCTTCTTCGAACAAAGTGGCCTTTATTGAACATGTGGAATCGGAAGTCGATTTAAGCCAGCTTTCAACATTCTTTGAGGGAAAAGTAGACATAGTGCTCGCTGAGGGATATAAGAAAGGCAATG
>SDBT01014087.1_pt1 | contig 12771 bp, 10 predicted proteins | sample 2277101 | NCBI WGS metagenome assembly SDBT01 (sample SAMN10404973, study PRJNA504765) | marine sediment metagenome | isolation source: marine sediment core GS10_PC15, 103 cmbsf | place: Arctic Ocean: Southern Knipovich Ridge | collected 2010 | reverse complement strand
GAACCACCTTCAGGCAGTTCTCTCCCCAAGCGGCAAATGACACTTGAGGATGGGCGCTGCGCACAACCGAGCTTTGTTTGCGAAAGCATTCCGCCACCGTACCCATGCCTCGTGCCGGGGTAAGCTCCGGATCGTAGGCCGGCATGGTTCGGCGAATCGTCTCCCACCATGTTTTGGGAACAGGCGGGTTTTCCCACAGCGAGGGGTCTGATAGATCTCCCGAGTGGGTAGGCATGACCAGCGTACCAAAGCTGCGAAGCACGGCCTGAACAGCTCGGATCACCGCCACGGGACCGCCGCAGACCCAGCCTATCGCGCTCAAAGAACAGTGGAGGATCAGGACCATCCCAGGGCGGACCCCAAGAGCCTGCAGGTCCCGAGTCAGCGACTGAACGGTAACGGGTCCTTTCGTAGATAGGGCGATCGCCTGTTCTTCCTTGGTCATAGGGCGTTACAGATATTCTCGGCTCGGCAGGACAAAAAGACCGGCAGAAAAACAATTTATGCCGGTTGCCATGATTTCTTTGTTGATCGCCGTTGTCATCGATCCAACGGCAACTCCCGCAACTACCCGCTACTCACCCTTCACTTATCACAGCTATTCGAAAATGTTACGGTGTAGTGTTTGGAAATACGTCAAATAGTTGAAGTGTCATGATTTTATTGTTACTCTGACTCCATATGACTGCCAAAAGAATTCTGGAAATAAACGGAGACTTTCACAACTCCCCCCTCTTAGACAGTTTACGGAGAATAAATAAGTTGTTTTCAAAATATTCAAGGCCTTATGCAGTAATTGGAGGACTGGCAGTCGTCCGAAACGGGGCTGTCCGGACAACAATTGATATAGATATACTCACCTCGAAAGATGACTGGAACCAAATCAGGGAAGCTGCTCCTGAGGAATTCAAAACCGGAATGGATCATGCCGTAGATAAAAAAAATGGGGTAGATATTGATGTAATATTTTCCGGTAATGACTGGGAAATGGTTATTCCCCTACCTCGGGCAGAAGAAATCCGAGAATATGATGAAGAACTGGAAGCCTGGTTCATCGACCTGCTGCATCTTATTGAGTTAAAGACAGCTGTTTTCCTGAAAAAGAAAAGCGAGGATGGTTTTGAGATTGCCGCGAAGGATATGGCAGATATTACAGCTTTGATGGAAAATAATCTGCATAAGATGACAGGGGATTTTATTCAAAAAATACGGCCGGAAGTACGTGATGAAGTAAGTAATATCCTGAATAAGGTGAGAAAAAGATTCGGGGATAAACATTAAATTGTGGCTGTCCCGCAACCTCCGAAGAAATGGTACTGCTCCGGCTTCTTTAAACAAACAAATTGCTCCTTTAGAAGAAAGCCGGGATCGAGGAATACCCGTTAAGTAGTATAGGTTTTAAAAGTCAACCTGAGTCATGGCTATAGGGGTAAGCTTGATGTCCAGGTTCTGTTGAACCTCCACATCCTCAAGTTCTTCACGGAGCGTAGATAAGGCAACTGCTGCAGGTATAGTAATCCGGGCCCGCATAATGAACATCGGCGCACCTGTCCATGGAGCGGCGGTGGTATCCGTTTCGAGATCCTCTATATTGATCCCGTATTTACGCAGTAGAGAGGTAATCGAGTGAACGATTCCCGGACTGTCCAGGGATACCGACTCTATAAGGTATGGTCGGGTGTTGAGATCTGCTTTAGGCGGAACCGTCTCCTTTAAGGTGATGTGCAGTCCCAGAGTTTCTCCTAAAGCCGGCAGGTTGCGGATCAGCGCTTGCACCCGGTCACCTATGCCCGAGAGCAACAGAATGACAGCAAACTCACCCCCGAGCACGGCCATGCGGCTCTCTTCGACATTGCAATCTTTCTCAAAGATAGCCGTTGTCAGATCGTCCACAATACCCACTCGATCTGTGCCGATGGCTGTTATGATGGCGTGTTGCTTCAACTATTAAAGCCCCTGTTCGGCAATTGTACTGTGGAGGATCATTGGTGTCCAGCGAAGGGATTCTTAACCAGGATCCCAAAATAAATTTGTCCATGATTCAGATCTTCCGAAAAGATAGTTCCGCAATCGGCATAAAAAGCTCCGGAAACTATAAGGGCATCCCACCATGAAAGCTGATATTGAAGTTGGCACTCTCTTGCTTTTTTTAAGACCCCGGAGTTAATAGATTGGGGCTCCCAGGCAAATAGAGCTTCAACATCCTGCCAGGCCTTTTCCGGCGACAGCCCGGGCTTCAGTTTTCTGGTAACAGTAACATAATACTCGTTGCAAACCTGGGTGCTTAATCTTCCTTTCCTGGTACGCCATAATTCTTTCAGAATGTTTAAGGCAATTGGCTGTTTTTCCGTTTCGCCTGCATCCCTGGAATACACCAGAATATTCGTATCGACAAAGATATTATCGCTCATGGAGACTCTCACGTGAGGGATAAGTACCATCATGTTTAAGAGCTTCAGGTCTTCTATTCAGAAACGAATTCATTGCTTGGGAGTAGTGTTTTTCATTTTCCATTTTTTCCTTCAGATAATTCCCAAGCATTTGTGACACACTGGTATCGTGCTTTGCCGCCCAGATTCGCACCCAACGCGCAATGTTTTCTGGTAATGACACAGTCACATTTTTCATGTTACTCTCCTTGCACGAAAATAATATATCACGATTTTCGTGACGTATCAATCCCCAGGCACATCGGTGCAGATGCCGGCCGGATACAGGAACTAGGCCTTTAGGTAGACACCTCGGGAAACATTCCTGATCTTTCCTTGGGTCTTGAGCCGTTGAATTGCACTGTAGAGTTTTTTTTCGTCGAAGCCTGTCTTCTGTTTCAGGCCGGCGACACCGATGCCCTTCCGGCTGCGCCTGATGGTCTTTTCCACAACAATGATGATGGGGATCTTCTCCACTGAGCGCTGTACCGGCAATATGCTGGTACCGGATTTCTGACCCTCTTTGGCAGTCCTGCGGCGGCGCCCCCCTGCAGTTGCGGTGCCGGCGGTTTTTTTGGCCGCTCCTCCGACGGCTCTCTCTTCCAGATCGATGCCGAACACATCCGAAAGATCAGCATCATCCATAATGCGTCTACTTTTCTTTCCGGCTTTGGTAAGCAACTCCCGGGCCTGGCCCGTTACCACCTCCGACACCAGGTCATCAAGATCGACGCCCCGCAGCGCGAAGAATAGGCCCGGTTCTTCATCCAATCGGGCGCCGGTTCCGTAGAGGGTGGCGGCTACGTGCTTGCACATGGAAGCCCAGTCCGGGCAGGTGCAGGAGAAGTGGATCTCTTTGGGGGTAGGGAACAGGCCTGCTCCCTGGGCCGTGAAGATCTCGTTCAGGGCCTGGGGAAACTTGCCCTGCAACAGTTCCTGCATGGACGGAAGCTTACCCCGGCAGGCCGTGGTAATGGTTTTCCATCGAGCTCGGGAGATTTTATCTATCTCAACGGACACCGAGTAAGGCTTTGCCGCTGCCCCCTGAACCAACGACTGAACGAGCTCTGGTTTAATTTGCAGGTCCAACACACAGCCATGACGCACATAGCTCCGTCCGCGTTCGAGCCGGTAGGCGTAGTCCGCGTAGCTCTCCAGGTTCTCATTCCAGGCGCTGCCCCACCAGGTCTTGGCAATCTTGCGTCCTTGGATGGAGACCGGTCGTATCCGGGGGTTCTTCTTTTTGAGCTGTTCCAGCTTTTTTTGCGCCCTGGCCCTTTTTTTGGCCACGGTTACATAAGGTGGGTATCCCCAGTAGCTCATAATTGCCTCCCCGCTGTCACTTCAGTGTCAGGCTGAAGAGGTTCTTCAGCTCATCATCGCTCATTTCCGTTATCCAGCCCTCTCCCGTACCGGTTACGACATCCTCAAACAAATTGGATTTCTCCTCGAGCATCCTATCGATCTTTTCTTCAATCGTGCCCATGGTGATAAATTTGTGCACCACGACATTCTTTTTCTGCCCGATCCGGAAGGCCCGGTCCGTGGCCTGATTCTCCACGGCGGGATTCCACCAACGATCAAAATGGATCACATGATTCGCCTGGGTAAGATTCAAGCCCACTCCGCCTGCTTTCAGAGAGAGAATCATGAAGGGGACGTACTCCGTCTGGAACTGCTCGATGATTTTCTTCCTCTTGCCCACCGCTACCCCTCCATGCAGGACGAGCCCCTTGCGGTTGAATATGGATTCTAGGTAGCTGCAAAGTGGGGCTGTTATTTCCCTGAATTGGGTGAACACCAGGACGCTCTCCCGCTTCTCATGGATTGTCTCCGCCAGTTCACGCAGCCGGGCAAACTTGCCGCTGTGTCGTTCCTCGTATGATCCGGTGCCGAGGTACTGATCGGGATGATTGCAGAGTTGCTTGAGTTTCATCAACGAAGCCAGGACGATCCCCTTCCTTCGGATTCCTTCCGCCTGGGTGATGGTCCACTGCAGCTCCTCGATCAGATTCTGGTAGAGAACAACCTGCTTCTTGGTTAAAGACGCATAGGTTTTCATCTCCATCTTTTCCGGGAGATCCGATATTACCGAGCGATCGGTCTTCAGGCGCCTCAAGATGTAGGGCATAATGAGCCGGCGCAGCCGGGAATATCCTCCGGAATTATCTTTGAGGCTTTTAGCGAACTTGCTGAATTCGGTCCTGTTGCCCAGGAGACCGGGATTGAGAAAGTCAAACAAGGACCAAAGATCGCCTAAATGATTCTCCATGGGTGTGCCGGTCATGATGATCCTGTTCACGGCCTGAAGTTTTTTGACTGCTCTGGCTTGCTTCGTGCTCGGGTTCTTTATGGCCTGGGCTTCGTCTAGAATGATATAGTTCCAGGTGTAGGGCTGGAGCCATTCGTATCGCTGCACCAGTGCGTAGGTCGTTATGACCAGGTCCAAAGCGTCCAGGTCTTTACGGGTCGGTTCTACCTTCCCGGACTGCATGGCAGGATGAGCAACGTAAAAGCGGAGATGAGGGGCGAATCTTTGGATCTCGTCGATCCAGTTGGAGATGAGTGATGCGGGTATAACCAACAGACTGGCTTGGAATTCCTCCGACCGGATGGCACTCAAGAAAGCCAGTACCTGGACCGTCTTGCCCAGGCCCATGTCATCAGCCAGACAGGCGCCGAAGCGAAGGGAGTGCAAAAAGTACAGCCAGTTCAATCCCTTCTGCTGATACTCTCGCAAATGAGCCTTGAACCCCTCGCCGGGTTTCACGCAAGGGTTGCGTTCCGGATCGAGCAGCCTTTCCACCACTGATTCGAGCCAGGCGCCGTTTGTGACGGTTACATCCACCTCCCCCTCTTGGCTGTCAAGCACTCGATCCGGCTCCAGTTCCAGGCGCAGGGCATCCCGGATGCTCAAGCCGCTCTGATCGACCAATACTTGCGCTCTTTCATAGGCCTCCAGGGTCGCCTCGAGCTTTTCCGGATCGACCACCACCCACTTGTTTTTAATCAAGGCCAGACCCTCGGATTCCGTCAGGAGCCGCCTGGCTTCTTTCACCGAAATGACCGTGTCTCCCAGGAGCAGCTGGGCGTCAAAGCTCAAGACCGCGTCCAGCCCGACAAAAGAGGGCCTGGTTTCCCCGAAACTCAGGTTCAAGCGGATGCCCGCCGTATTGCCCTTCCACCAGTCGGGGATGCGGCACAGAATCCCCGACTGCTCGTATATCGGAATTTCCTTCAAGAACAGGAAGGCTTCCCGGGCCGACCAGGCCAGGGGATGAAACAACTCACCGGTATCGATAAGCTCCGTCAGCAGAGCACCGCGCTGCGCAGCCAGATGAACCGTAGCCATGAGCTCCAGGAGCTTGTCGGAGTCGTTTCCGTATTCCTGCAGGGCGTGCTTCAGAGGAAGATGCCTGGACTGTCCCTGTTTATTCAGTCCGGTCGAATAAGTGGCCAGAAAGGCGAAGGGCTGATCCCCGCTCCTGTTTTCCACGAGGTGGAAGAAGATGCGTCCCACCAGATGAACATCGGGGCTGTATCTGTTGATGAACTCCAGAACGGTCCCGCTAAAGGCCAGGATCTCCCTGGAGAACACCCGCTTCAAGGCCATCCAGGCCTGCTTAAGCACATCTTGACCCAGGTATTCAGCGCCGGTCATCATGGGGGCACCGGACAACACACTGATCAGGTCATCGTCGGCAATGCTTATCTCTACACGGTGACGAAGGACCTCCAAATCAGGTGTCCGGATCAGGGTCCGGGCAAATCGCGCCGCGAAATCCCGCCAATAGGAGAGGGACGGGGAAAGATCAACTTCCTTGTCACAGAAGCCCAGGAACAACAGCCAAGAATCTGCGTCGGATGAAAATCGTTTGAATACCTCTTCCTGGAGCAAGGCGGTGCTCTTGCTTACGGTATCCGCCGTTTCGCTCCATTCAAGTCGAAAAACGCCGTCCGGCATAACGACCACATCAAGATGCCTGTTCATCCCACCGCTCATTCGCACACTCCCTCGCGTATCCCGCAATTTCGGGAGAGTTCTATAGTACGGGAAAGTTCTGCTGTATGCAATAATCCCTCAAAATCTTGTTTTTTTTGACAAGATTTTGAAGGATTATTGCTTGACCGATCGCTTTGGATCGAGATCGCTTTGGATCGAGTTGGCATTTCGGCCTTCTCGTAAGCTACGCTTACGTTTGAAAATTCTTTTAGGTTGTGGGCTGTAGCCTTCGATACGGATGCTGGTCGTGACTCGTTTCCACAATTGATGTGCTCTGTCTATCGCCCCTTTTATAGCCCGGCCCGGGGCAGACGGTCAAGCCGCTATTAGGATGATCTGGCCTGAACCTGAGTTTGATTGGACCAATAGGTCATTGAATTCCTGCTAATGTTCGAATATTTACATCTAAACTTGACAAGGTCTGGACATTTTCGGATACTTGCGGATGATGTCCTCCCCAGTCAGTGAGCAGAGCAGTTTCGACAGGACCCTGTCCCTTCCGGCGGATACTCCGCAGAGTAAGCTGCAGGAATCACTCGCTTTGGTGCATCGGGAATTCGGGCTCCCGCGGGCGATGGAATGCCTCTTTCGCTGGGAGCTTGAAGTCGGCTACATAACCCGGGACAAGCTGGAAAACATCGAGCGGCTGTCGTTTCCGGACCCTGAGTTCGGGCTGCCATTCAGAATACAGGTAAACTATGCCCGTTCGAACTACTCTCCCAAACATGTGCCGGACCGGGAACAGCTGGGCATCCACTGCATCATCTGCAAGGAAAACGCCGGGACTCCGGGAAAGGAAGACTTGAGAGTCTACGAGTTTCCTTTAGAAGGGACCGGCCGCAGCTATTTTCTTCAATTAACACCTTTTCCTCTCTTTGCCTATCACTTTGTCCTGATTCTGTCCGAACCGCTGCCCATGTGTGTCGACCGCAGTGCTGTCGAAGACATGTTTGCCTTTTTGTCCATGGCGCCTGGTTTCACCGTTTGTTCCAACTCCGATGTTGAGTGGGCGGGTTCCTCCATCCTGGAGCATATGCACTTCCAGGTTTTCCGTGGTCTTAAACTGCCGGTCATGGAGGCCCGCGCCATCGACGAAAGCCTGTCCCCGGGTGGATCTACCGTCAGGCTGCTCCACTATCCCCTGGCTGCCATTCGTGTCGAGGGACAGTCTACGGCGGAGGTGGCCGACCTGGCTGTCGGCCTGATCGAGGTCTGGAAAGGGGAAGACCCGGGTCGGAACACCGTTAATCTGGTGCTTACCCGGGAAGATCAACAATTCACTCTCCACATGTTTTTAAGGAACCCCGATTTCCGTACTCCGGAAAGACTAACCAGGATCAAGAGCGAAGGAGTCGGGGTAATAGAGGCTTCGGGCGAGGGGATCGTTCCGGTTCCTTCGGGAGCGGAGAAAGAAGAGATATGGAAAGAGCTCAAGGAAAGGGGCGGTGAATTCATGAAGGATATGCTGACGGGCTTGAGCCCGATAAAAGCACCGGGACTTAAACGTTTCGGGGAGCTGCTTAATAAGCTTGAAAAACTGTTATAGGAGGGAGCGATGGAAAAGGTGGAAATTGAGGCCAGGATCAAAAAATCCGTGGCCATGGTGTTGAAGCGGGAGGAAGACAGCATCGAAACCGGGGCAAATTTCATCTTCGATCTTGGTGCGGATTCCATGGAGAGCCTGCAGCTGATCGCAGCATTTGAAGAGGAGTTTGGCATTGATATGGAGGAGGACGAGGCCCTCAACGTTCAAACTGTTGCCGAGGCCATTGATTTCATTAAAGCTACCATCGAGAAACAGGAGTAATGGTGACGAACGGCACTAGAAAAACCAGGGAACAAATTGAAAGAATCTTTTACCCCCGATCCGTGGCCGTAGTGGGTGCAAACAGGGTAAAGGGCACGGTGCCTTACGATATATTCCACAATATATTAAAGGACAACTTTCAGGGCATCGTTTACCCGGTAAGCCCGAAAGAGAGATCAATCGGCGGGGTAAAGGCCTACAAGTACGTGGTGGATATCGAAGACACAGTAGACATGGCTGTCCTGGTTTTTCCGAGCTCGGTAAGCCGTCTGGCCATGGAGCAATGCGGTCAGAAGGGGATCAAGTCGATGATCATCATCTCCGCCGGCTTCAAAGAGGTTGGAGGAACAGGCGTCGAACGGGAGCTCCTGGTAAAGGAGATAGCGGATCGGTACGGGATCTCCTTTATCGGACCGAACTGTCTCGGTGTGATCAATACCGACCCCTGCTGCAATTTCAATGCTTCCTTTGCCAGGCAGATGCCGGAGCCCGGGTCGATCGCTTTTCTGTCCCAGAGTGGCGCCCTTTGCACGGCAGTGCTGGATTATGCCCAGGCCCGGCACATCGGCTTCTCCAAATTCGTGAGTTTCGGCAACAAGGCGGATATCAGTGAAATCGATCTCCTCTACTACCTGAAGGATGACCCCCGGACCAAAATCATTCTCCTGTACCTGGAGGAGGTAAGCAACGGCAGGGGCCTTATGGAGGCAGCCCGGGAGGTTATCCGGGAGACGGGGAAACCGATCCTGGCCATAAAGTCGGGAAGAACAGCCGAAGGGGCAACGGCGGCCGCCTCGCATACCGGTTCTTTGGCGGGCAGCGACGAGGTGTGCGAGGCGGCCTTCAGGCAGGCCGGGATTATCCGCTGCGGCAATATAGAGGAAATGTTCAACTACGCCATCGCCCTTGCTTACCAGCCGCTTCCGGAGAGCAACCGTGTGGCCATCATCACCAATGCAGGCGGTCCCGGAGTGCTGGCCACCGACGAAGCGGTTAAACAGAAACTGGTCCTGGCAAAATTTACCGAAGGTACGACCACGCTCTTCAAAAAGAGCCTGCCGGGAACAGCCAATATTAAAAACCCGGTTGATGTGATCGGAGACGCCAGGGCCGACAGGTACAGTGTGGCTTTGAGCGGCGCCCTCAAAGATCCGGGTGTAGACGGGGCGCTGCTCATTTTGACGCCTCAGTCGATGACGGACATCGAAGCCATTGCCGAGGAAGTGTGCCGGATTTCGAGTCAATACGAGAAACCGCTTTATACATCTTTTATGGGCGAAGCCGATGTGGCAGCAGGGGTCGATTTGCTCCAGAGGGCGCGCATCCCTCATTATCAGCTGCCGGAGAACATGTGCCGGGCCTTTGCCTGCAGCCACCGCTTCAAGACCTGGTGCGAGGGTCGGGACGCGGAGCCCGTCTCCTTCCCGGATATAGACCGGGCCGGGGCGAATAGGATCCTGGATCAGGCGCTATCCTCCGGGAAATACTATTTACCCGAATCCAAAGCGATCGAGGTGCTCGAAGCATATGGCCTGCCTGTATTGCCCCACGGACTGGCCGGGAGCAGGGAAGAGGCTGTGGCCATGGCCGAGACTATTCGTTACCCGGTGGTCATGAAGGTCATGTCGGAGCAGATCGTGCATAAGTTTGACGTCGGCGGGGTCGTCTTGAATATCGGCAGCAGGGATGAGGCCGAAGCAGCTTACCAGGAGATCTTGACCAAGGCCGGGGAAGCGGTGTCCGGAGCGGAAATCGACGGGGTGTTTGTGCAGAAGATGGTTGAAGGCGGAGAAGAGATCATCCTGGGACTGAAAAAGGACCCTTCCTTTGGACCGGTGGTTATGTTCGGCCTGGGAGGGCTCTTTGTCGAGGTGTTCAAGGATGTCAGCTTCAGGATTGCTCCCCTCGGCGTCCGGGACGCGCAGAATTTGATTAAGGAGACCCGGTCGCACCCACTATTAATGGGTGCAAGAGGCCGGCCGGAGCGGGATCTGGAAGCCTTGCAGGAATGCATCTTGCGCCTCTCGGCACTCGCCCTGGATTGCCCCCAGATAGGGGAGCTGGATATAAACCCGTTGATTGTACTCAATAAAGGAAAAGGCTGCTGCCTGGCAGACAGCAAGATTATGTTAGTCAAAGGAGTAAAGAATGAGAATCATCATCCACGAGAATAATGAAGCATTGAGCAAGTGGGTTGCCTACTACCTGGCTCACAAGATTAAAGAGTATCAACCCACCGCGGAGAAGCCGTTTGTAATAGGATTGCCGACCGGCTCCTCGCCGATCGGTACCTACCAGCAACTGGTCAGCCTCTACAAGGAAGGTAAGGTTTCGTTTGAGCATGTGGTCACCTTCAACATGGACGAGTATGTCGGGCTGTCGGAAGATCATCCCGAGAGCTACCATCACTTCATGTGGCAACACTTGTTCAGCCATATCGATATAAAGGAAGAAAATGTAAACATTCTGAACGGGAACGCCGGCGACCTGGAAAGGGAATGCAGCGAATACGAGAAAAAGATAACAATGGTGGGAGGCATTAACCTGTTCCTGGGCGGTATGGGGGCTGACGGTCATATCGCTTTCAACGAGCCCGGCTCTTCCCTGTCATCAAGGACAAGAATCAAGACCCTGACCTACGACACCCGGGTAGCCAACTCCAGATTTTTCGGCGGCGACCCGAACAAGGTACCCAAAACGGCCCTGACCGTTGGGGTTGGAACGGTGATGGATGCCAAAGAGGTTTTGATCATCATCAGCGGGCTCAACAAGGCCAGAGCCCTGCAGAAGGTCGTCGAAGAGGGAGTCAACCACATGTGGACCGTGTCGATGCTGCAGCTTCACGGCCACGGTATGATTATCTGTGACCGGGAGGCCACCATGGAGCTGAAGGTGGGCACGGTGCGCTACTTTGAAGATATCGAAAAGAAGAGCATAAACAACCTGCCGAAACTTTAAGGGATTGTATGGCCTTTAGGAAGTTACTGGAAGCAGAAATTGCTGCTCTGGAGAGGCAGGGCTGTACGGCAACCAATTGGGCCCGGGTCCGTTGCCGGGAACCTCTCCTGACTGAACGCCTGCACGACGTCTATTTCAGCGGCGATATTGTCCTGGGTGTTTTGGACGGGGAAGTATCCTTTGCAGGGGGCTGGAAGAGGCCCTCCGGGCTGTACCGCTGCTCCGTCCACAACTGCAGCTTCGGCGACAATGTCTATATTGCCGACGTCCGCAACCTGGCCAACTACGATGTCGAGGACGATGTTATCGTCGAACATGTGGGCACCCTGGTAGTAGAGGGACAGAGCAGCTTTGGCAATGGAGCGGAGCTGGAGGTGCTCAACGAAGGGGGCGGGCGCACCCTGAAGATCTTCGACCGCCTTTCAGCCCAGGTCGCCTATCTGCTGGTCCTCTACCGACACAACAGAGGCCTGATCGAGAAGTTGGAGGCTATGATCGACCGTTACGTGGACACGAAGCGGTCCAACAGGGGCGTTCTGGGACGCTGCAGCCGCATTTCCGGCTGCTCCCGGATAAAGAACGTCTATATCGGCCCTTTTGCCGTGCTCACCGGGGTCGGTGTCCTGGAAAACGGAACCATTGCCGGCGACCCTGAGGACCCTGCTTATGTGGGGGAAGGGGTCATTGCCAGGGATTTCATCTTTCTCTCTGGCTCCAAGGTGGAAGACTCAAGTATACTTGAATCCTGCTTTATCGGTCAGGGCACGAGGATAGGCAAGCAGTTCTCTGCGGAGAACTCGGTCTTTTTTGCCAACAGCGAAGGGTTTCACGGGGAAGCCTGCTCCGTGTTTGCCGGTCCTTATACGGTGAGCCATCACAAATCGACTCTGCTTATCGCCGGCCTGTTTTCATTTTTCAATGCCGGCAGCGGCACCAACCAAAGCAATCACATGTACAAGCTGGGTCCCGTGCACCAGGGAATTCTGGAACGGGGCGCTAAAACCGGTTCAGATTCGTACCTGCTGTGGCCTACCCGGATCGGCGCATTTTCAGCAATCATCGGGATACATAAGAGCGCCTTCGACACCTCGGCCTTCCCCTTTTCCTATATCAGTGCTGATGACGGCAGGAGCGTTTTGACCCCGGCCATGAACTTCTTTACGGTAGGGACCCGCCGGGACAGTCAGAAATGGCCCCAGCGGGACAGGCGCAAGACCGCCGACAAGCTCGATCTCATCAATTTCCGGCTGTTAAGCCCCTACGTGGTTCAGAAAATGCTGGCAGGGTACGGGCTGCTGCTCGACCTCTATCAAAAGACACCGAAAACACAGGAGTTCGTGACCCACAAAGGAATTCAGATTCACCGGCTGATGCTGAAAAACTGCGCTAAGTATTATGATCTGGGAATCAAGATTTTTCTGGGCAACTGTCTGATCGCCAGGCTGGAAAACGCCTCTCCGCCGGGGATCGAGGAGCTGATCCGGACTGCCCCGCCGGGAAAACGGGCGGCGCAGGCCGGGGCCATGGCGGTAGGCCCGGGGACTGGGTCGGCGGTAGAACAGGCGGCGCAGGCC
>SDBT01014086.1_pt1 | contig 12771 bp, 12 predicted proteins | sample 2277101 | NCBI WGS metagenome assembly SDBT01 (sample SAMN10404973, study PRJNA504765) | marine sediment metagenome | isolation source: marine sediment core GS10_PC15, 103 cmbsf | place: Arctic Ocean: Southern Knipovich Ridge | collected 2010 | reverse complement strand
TTTCGTTGATTTCGAAGAATCTGCTGTAATTTTTTAGCCAGATCCAAGGTAGGCTCACCCGGTGCAACCCCGTAGCGGTCTACCCCTGTATCGAGCTTTATCACTAGGGGAATGGTCTTACCAATATCTTGGGCAACTTTTGAGATACCCTCCGCCTGCTCAATCATATCGACGACGACGGTGAACTTGAACTTGGGCCATCTACTGAGTAGTCGCTTTAAGGTTTCCAACTTATGCTCACCGAAAAACGGATGGACAATAAAGATGTCTGATATACCAGCTTCCGCCATGGGCTCTGCTTGCTCTATGGCACCGACCTCAATACCACTGGCTCCCGCTTCAAGTTGCATCTTAGCTATATACGCAGACTCGTGAACTTTGGTATGGGGCCTCAGTTTTACTCCAGCTTCATTGGCTGCCTTTTGTATTAATTTTATATTTACCTCGAGCTTATAAAGGTCTAAAAGACACACCGGAGTGTCTAAATACGGATAAGGAATAGTTTGCTTTGTCATATTTTCTCCTCCACTTTTTATTTTTCTAATTAAAAAATTCTACCAACTACCTCAGAGTAAAAACAATCTTCTTTTTGAGCATTCCCCTCTTCTTTTTCCGATAATGAAAATAAGATAAGTTGTTCTTAATAAGATCTACTTGCTTTATTTATTTATCACCCTCTTTACATTTTAGATTCTCTGTTTGCAATTAATAAAATTTAAGATTTTTAAGGTTAATATAAAAATAAAAAATACATTATTCTTTTTTTAACTAACATTATCCTATTTTACTTAATATAAAGGAATTTTATCCCTCTTTTATATGCTCAGTTCTTTAACTAAGGCTAGTACTCCCAGAATGGTGGTGATCCGAGCAAGATTAAAGCAGGTAGTAAGGGTAGAGGCTTCGGTCTTTACTCCTTTTAAACCTCTTAGGAGGGATGAGTCAACCTTTAAATTACGTTTAATATGTCCGAAGGGAAGCTCGACTTTCGGCTTTCAAAATTTACAGATCTCTTGAGACCGAGATTCTTCATATTAAGCCTCTAATTTTTAGCTTGCTTCCTCTCTATATTGTCTTCGAATTCCTTCCATATCTTCTGAACCTCCAATCATTTAATTATAGCTCTTGACTTGCTGTCCAGTAAAGGGCGGGGGAGGTTCACTTTCTGTTTAAGAGCAGATAGAATGGTAACTTCTTACCGCAAGATTTCTATAAATAATTTAGAATTGAAAGTATCTGGTGCACCACTACATAGGAAAATACAACTTCAGATATTACCAGATAAAGAATCTGGTTTATCTGAAGTAAGATTCTGGCATAAAGATGAGCTTTTAGGTATATAAAAGGTTAAAAATAGTGAACTTAATTTAGTACACTTTTGAAATTTAACTAATAATTTTTTTATCCAATAAGAAATTCAAATAAAGCTTTGACTTCATATTTTGATCTTATTTATAACTTTGTCTTTCTTTATGATTAAAAAAAGGGGGGGGATACCTTTTCTTTTTTCAGATAGATTTCTTAGTTCTTTACTGAAGCCTGACTTAGAGAATAAAATAAAATTATATTCCTCAATCCTATTGACAAATACTTGTAAGTTAGAGCCTGCTACGGAAAAAAAGTTGCGAAATTCAATAAAATAAGTCTCCAAATAACTTTGATTAAATCTAATTTCTATCATATTAATATACTTTAATTTCCCAGGCAGTCTATTAGAGCCTTTTTTTCTTTTTTATCTTACATATTTAATTTATTGTTATCTAAAATATCACAACTCCCTTAATATAACCATCATGCCTATCTTTAATTAATCCACTAGAAAATGCATCGGGAAGTTCTTCTAAATTGAATGTATGTGTAATCAATAGGGTAGCATCAACTTTTTCAGTAGAAAACAAATCAATTGCACCTGGATAACCATTATTGTTAGAAGCATATCCAAAAATAAAAAACTCTTCAAGAACAACCTTTTGCATATCTACCATTATTGGCTTATCAGGATATACCCCATAAGCTAAAAATATACCACCTCTACGCAACACGTAAAATCCATCTGTTAACGATTTACTTGAGCCGACAGCATCAATAACAACATCAACTCCCTTCCCATTTGTATGTTTCAGAATAGTTTCTGATGCATTATTATCATGAATATTGATAGTAACATCAGCGCCATAATGTACTCCTAATCGAAGCCGCTCCTCCCGTGTACCAACAAGATAAACCTTAGATGCTCCACGCAATTTTGCTAATCGGCAAAAAAATAAACCTCCAGGACCAGGACCGAATACAGCAACAGTTGAACCTATGGGAATATCAACAACTCCCATCATCCCATAAACAGGCCCTGCTAATGTATCAACCAAAGCAGCAATAGTCCATGGCAAGTTTTTTGGTAAGATATAACAGTTTTGCTCAGGAGCAACAAAAAAATCAGCATAACTACCAGGAGCATCAATCATTCCAATGGTTTTGCTAGAACTACATAGATTGTATTTTCCTTGCTTGCACGCTTCACACCTTCCACAATGAATAATCGGAGAGACTGCAACATGGTCTCCTTTCTTTACAGTTGTAACTTTTTCTCCAACAGCATGAACAATTCCAGCACCTTCATGTCCGATAATTAATGGAGGAGTAATTTTGGGAAATTCCCCTTCGAAAATCCCAAGATCACTTCCGCATATTCCAACTGCTTTAGTTTCTATAAGAACCTGATAAGAAGATGGTACAGGTTTTGCAATATTGGTAACAAGTTCTAAATGTTTTGGTCCCTTGTATAAAACTGCCTTCATAAACAAACACCCCTTTCAATAAATGTTTTTGTCCTTTACAAAACTTTAAAACCCTGGCCTTGCAAGACTTGTAGCACGCCTTTATTTTGCTCTAAATCCTTATTTTTATCTTAATCTTAAATAAAAGCTTTTATTAATTGAAATCTATTTCTCTTCCATTTATCTACCTATTTATCTTTTGACCAATAATATTTAAAAATATTCCGTACTTAGCTTTTACAATTTTCAGAAGAATATCCTCATTCCCACCTGTACAATTAGAAAGCTATACTAAAATTTAATATTTATTTAGTTTACTATAATTTTGCTTTCCTTAACGTTTTGAATTATCTATCAAGGATAAAAATTAAGATAACAAATGTATTACGCAATAAAGCAATTATCCTTCAGCCTGGATTTGCTAAAGCAGAACCCGATTTTATTATCGGCTGGTAACTATCAAGGCTAGTTCTGATTCGGGAAAAATATTATTGTAATGCTTTTTTGAGAAACTTATCAAAGCTACTCTTTTTTATTAAAATATTTATGTTAGTTATTATCTATTTCAAACTTTAACATTTTTTTAACTAATTTTATATCAGGAAGGATACTACTAACTTGATTTTTATATTGTCCTAGTTTTTTAAATGCATTTAAGTCCTTAAATCCACTCGCACTATTAATACAAACAATTTTTTTATCTTCTGAAATTAATCCTTTTTCGTAGGCAAGCATTAATCCTGCGACACTTAAAGCTCCTGTTGGTTCCGCGAATATACCTTCTTCTCGAGGAAGTAACTTAAAAATATCAATAATTCTTTCTTCGGAAACAGAAATTGTAAATCCTTTAGTTTCTCTGATTGCTCGTAAAGCTGCTGTACCAGCAGCACCAGGATTATCTGTAACAACTCCGGTAGCTATTGTTTTCCCGGGAACAACTGATTTAATTTCCGTATCACCACTTTGGTATGCGCGGTCTATCGGATTTACTTGCTCAGATTGCACTCCAACCAAATGAGGTAATTTAGGAATAAGACCCATTTGAAAAAGTTCTTTAAATCCTTTCCATATACCTAAAGCTAATGTTCCCGATCCCGTTGGAATAAAAATAAAATCCGGAAGATCTATATCACAAACTATTTCGTATGAAATAGTCTTATACCCCTCGACATTAAATGGATTAGCTGATGACATGGTAGTTAGCCAAGCCCAGCCAAATTCTCTACTAGACTCTTTAGCTATTTTTATTGCATTAGATTCTGCTGAGCTTTCAACTAAGAATATTTTATGGCCAAAACTTAAGGTATGAAGTAATTTTCCTTCCGGAGGTTGATACATGAAAATATATAAATTTATTCCGGCAAGCGTTGAATAAAGCGAAAGCGCACCTGAAGCATTACCACTAGAAACGGTAGAACCTGAAAAATGACCTAATTCTCTTTCGGTTGACACAAGCACAGTTGCTGCACGATCTTTAAAAGAACCAGTTGGATTCTGGCCTTCATCCTTAAAATAAAGCAAAATATTCTTTTCTGGTCCCAAAACCCTACTTTTTATACAAGGGGTTCCTCCTTCACCAAATGAAAAATATTTTTTAACAGGAGGTAACACTTTAGAAAATCGTCAAATACCAAATTTTGAAGAATCCTCAAGTTCATTGATTGATTTTACCTGCTTAAAATCATATTCTACAAGCAACACGCCATTATTACATTTGCATGAATATGCACCGAATGAGTATTCTTTTCCACATTCACTACAACGGAGTAATATATTTTTATTCATAATACACTGGAACTTCTGCTTCTTTAACTTTAATCCGGGGTTACTATTTTGATGTCTAGTTGAGAAACATGACTCTTTCACTTTTGTTTATTTCGTAATCAGTAGACATTTTTATTATATTACCGTAGCTTTCTTTTATGATTTAGAGATCTCTGCTAGTATATTTTTTTTACCTTTACGTTTTTCAGTTTCACAATAATATCTTCTATTAAAGTTAGCATATGTTAATTTTTTAGAAAATAGTTAATTATTTACGCGACATTAATAAATCTACATCTTTTAATCTACAAAATTCTTCAATAACGTTAAGGCATCTACCAAAGGTGAGATGCATATGATTTGACCGCAAATTCTGGATTAGAGCAGCTGTACTACATTCCAATCTGACAAAGGCATGAGGCCAATACTCTCTTGCCTCTTTAAATTTTTCCTTAGGCTGTTTAAAGGTAGCTCCTTCAAAGGCTACCATGCCGTATTTCCCACTGATCCTAAACAACCTCGCTCCTGTTACAGGAGAATCTTTAATTGCAAAGACAGTAGTAGCTCCACCTGCCTTACTCAAATATTCATACTGATTGACTAAGTCAACATCTTTTCTACTCTCTGCCATCAAAGAAGGCATAGAACCGCAATTGACAATTCTAAGTGTCTTTTTCCGTTGGTCAATATGGTTAACATCACCAAAAAGAGTCATGCTTCCTGATGCTTCTTTAAGAATTTTCATAGTCAAGGCACCGTAAATATCCCCTTCGCATGATATAGTGAATCCTTCATCATTAAGTAAAGAATTTGCCAGACAAAAGGAAGCATAATTATTTATCATCTCATCCATACATTTTACCGCTGCAATTTTATATCCTTCCTCTGAAAGTACTTTTTTTAAAGCAAAATACAGCCTTAAAGACCTATCAATAACCTGTTCATCTAGGTCAACTTTCCCAAACTGAGAAAGTATAGTTTTCTTTAATTTTTCTATTTTTTCCGGACTTGCTTTTTTAGCTTCCAGGTATATTCTAAGTGAATCTACGTGCACTATTTCAACACCAAAGATTTTCTTTACCTGTATAATGTCAGCCATAGTAGTATACATGCCCGGTACACGTCCACCGACAACACACAATTTCTGACCATCCAACTGCGCAATACATGAAGTAGCCTTTATGTAAGTAGATATTTCCTTCATCAAATCTGGTGAATCCGGTGAGCCATAGAAAAAACGGTGGCTCATGCCCAATTCATCCAGGGAACCGTGAACAATACCACCAGCAGTCAAAGAAAAAGAACCAGGGTTATCTTCTGCCCAGATACCAAAAGGAATTTTCACCTCTCTAATCGTATCTATTACAACAGGCGTATTGACCCATGTACCTAGAAGTAACAATATTGAACTAACCCCTTTTGCCCTCATCTCACTGGCAATCTTAATGCATTTATCTGTCTCAAAAACTAGATTTTTATGAGTACAGACTTCAAAGCCATTGTTATTTAAAGAAACCACCGCATCAGTGTGAAATTTTTCTGCTAAATCTGTTCTTTCACGCGGTAGACTTAAAGCAATAACCCCAACTTTATTTTTTTCCATTCTTAAATCACCCCCATAATTTTTAATATATAGTGCCTTTCAGCTAATTCTTAAACTCTTATTTTAGATTATATTGATATTCAGTACTCATATTTCTGTATCTAACTAACCCTATTTTCCGTTCTTTTAGTTGCCTAATCGCAGTTAAGATATGTAGTAAACAAATTTCACTTTACAAAATCTGTCCTTCTTAATATTTAGTTTTAAAGAGCAAATTTTACTAAAGCCTATTCAATGCTTATTTATTAATATCTATTGCTCCCGTAATCATTGATACAATATCATTTTTCGAAACATCTTCCTTTCTGCCTGCACCAACTACCTTACCACGCCGAAGAATAACATATTTATTAATTATCTGAAAGGCGTGTTCGATATTATGGGTAATCAAAACAATTGGCATTCCTTTTGCGCTCACATCATGTATTAATTTAAGGCTCTTTCCGGATTCTGCAACCCCCAGAGCAGCAAAAGGTTCATCGAGAAGAGCAACCTTCCCTCCCCAGTGAAAAAACCTGCCCAAGATTATTGCCTGCTTCTGTCCACCTGAAAGCAAACCCATTCTTATATTTATAGATGGTATTGTAATTTCGATATCTTTTAATACTTTAAGAGTCTCTCTCCTCATCTCCTGCTTTCTAATTACCTTCAATCCGAAAAAATTACGTACAAGTTCCCGTCCTATAAAAAAATTTTCTAAAACTGTTGCATTAGCACAAATTGGGCTATTTTGGTAGACCGTCTCTATCCCAGCTGCACAAGCTTCGGCAGGTATATTAAAATTAACTTCCTTTCCTTCTAGAAATACTTTACCTTCATCAGGGGGAAAATTTCCAGAAATTATTTTTATTAAGGTTGATTTCCCTGCCCCATTATCACCAAGCAAACCGATAATATCCCCTTTATTAACCTTTATACTTACATTATTTAAAGCCTGAACATGGCTAAATTTTTTACTGATATTTTTTACCTCTAAAACAGGTACCTCCTGTTGAGTTTGAAGTATATTTTCTGACATTATCTCACACCCTTTTTATTAATGAATCTCCCCGCAGCAGAGCTACGGGGTATCTATTAACCTCTAAAGCAAACTAATTTGCTTACAGGGTAACTTTTATATTTTTTTTCGATCTTTTTTTCACATTTATTAATCGCAGCAGAGCTGCGGGGAATTGAACCCTAAGCGATTAAAAACAGATCCTAGATCGATGCTCTGGAAGACCTTGGATCCCTGGTTTTAATCTAAAGAGGGCGCCTGCCTTTTCCCCTTCTTCTTGCATCTTGTCCCCGATTGCGCTTGTAATATATATATCCTGATAATCTACACCTGCAAAGGTTATACAGGTAATCTTTTTAGCTGGAAAAAAAACTTCTAAGTCCATTTTACCATCTGGAGTAAATCGTTTTATACAACTCCCGTTCCAACGCGCAGACCAGACATATCCTTCAGCATCAACTGTCAAACCATCAGGTTCTATTCCCTCTTCCTCAACTTTCAGAAATAGTCTCCGGTTACTCAATGATCCATTTTCTACATTATAATCAAAAATATAAATTTCACCTTTTTTAGAATCTGTGAAATACATCTGTTTTTTGTCCGGGGTAAAACCCATCCCGTTAGAAAGTCCCACTTTATTTAAGATTAAAGTTAATCTTCCATCTAGGTCCAGACGATAAAGATAAGCCTCTCCTTTTTTATCCGGCATTGTTCCACAAAAAACCCTACCTGCCGGATCAGCAATCACATCATTAAATCTAGTATCCTTAAGCGCGGGAAATTCCTCGATCAAAGTAATGAGTTTATTATTCTTCCAAAGTTTAACTGCTCCCTTTTCCATAAATAGAAGCAGAGACCCATCTTCCTGAATTGTATACCCTCCAATTACATCCCCCCGGTAAGCTTCCCCGATTACCCCGGTCTTAGGATTATAATGGTATACAATTCCTTTAAGGATATCAATCCAGTATAACTTTTTTTCCAAAGGATGCCAAAGAGGACACTCTCCCACTTTAGACTTAACATCAAGCACTATTTCAGGTTTCATATAATTCTCCCTCAATAAATAAGTATAACTACATTTTTCTTTTTATAACAGCTTTAATCAAAAAGCACGACCCCTTTCATGTATTTTTCCTTTCTATTTGAAATAAAACCACTTAAAAATAATTGGGGTAAGTCTTTCAATTTAAAGGTATGAGAAATTAAACTTTTTACGCTAACCCTACCACTACTGATTAATTCAATAGTATCAGGATATTTAAAAGGTGAGGCATTTAATCCTTTGATAATCAGTTCATTCATCTGAATAGGCTGAATATCCACTGGAATAGGTCCTCCTCCAAATACTCCATAAATCAGTAGTTCTCCACCCTTCTTTAAAACTCCTAAGCCGCTGTTTAATGCCTGGGTAGAACCTGACGACTCAATCACTAAATCCACTCCTCGTCCCTCTGTATCCTTTAAAATATAATTTTCAACATCGTTATTATGTACATTGAGGGTTACATCTGCTCCATATTCTTTACCGAATGAAAGCCTATTATCTCTAGTCCCCACAAGATAGACTTTACCAGCACCTCTCAATTTAGCCAGCTTACAGAAAAAAAGTCCTGCTGGACCTGGTCCGTAAATAACAACTGTGCTACCTATGTGAAGATTGGTTTTCTCTATTCCGGCAACTGGACCAGCTAAAGTGTCAATTAATCCCGCTTCCGCCCAACTTATATTTTCCGGTAATTTATGAATATTTTTCTCAGGAGCTACGAAATATTCTGCGTATTCACCATCATGACCAATCATACCTAAAACTTTGTGGTTGGAACATAGATTATACATACCCTTTCTGCAATTTTCACATTCTCCACAGTAAAGAAGGCATTCTACAATTACTCTGTCCCCCTTTTTAATTTTTTCAATTTCCTGACCCGTCTCCTCAACAATTCCCCCTCCCTCATGACCAATAATCAACGGGGGTATAGTCTGTTTAAAGCGCCCATCAAATATCTCTAAGTCGCTACCACAAATACCGACTGCTTTTGTTTTAACTAAAACTTCCCCTCTTGATGGAATAGGTTTCTCAACTTCTTTTAGTGAAAGCTTAAAAGGTCCATCCCAGACTACTGCCTTCATATATTCCTTTTTTTTATTCATATAAACCACCTTTTCAAATTTTACATTTTTAATACTATTACATGCGTTAATTCTATCTTAGAGATTTATCACTTACAGGTTCTTGTAATTTGTAGAATTCATCGGTTACATCTTGATTTTCTACAATCAATATTTCTGATCTTTCTGTAAGAGATATTACTCCATGCCAGATTCCCCGACTTAAAACAATAGGTTTATCAAGTTTAAAGGCAACAATTTCTTCTTCAGGGTTAACAGCCAGTAATAGAATAGATTCTCCCTTTAAAGGAATAAACACCTCAGGTGTGGTTGGATGGCATTCCAACGTTTTTAAGACCTTTCCCATCTGTTCTAAATATCCGATCTGCCATCCCTCAGCAAATTCTTTAAAAATAACAAAAAACTTAAAAACGCCTTTTTCGATAACTTCTGGGATTTCTGCTGGTAGATGCTCTAATATTCTACCAAAGGGTTTAAACAATTTTTGTATCAATTCTGAAGTTAAAATCTTCATTATTTATTCTCCTGCTTCATATTATTAAAATGACAATTTATGTAATTCTGGAACGAATTTGTCTAACAACTGCATCCAGTAAAACTGCAAATATTATTAATGATCCTCTAATAATATTTATGTAGAAAGGATTTAAACCTATAATATTAATTGCTGTAGATATGCTGCTTAAAAGAATAGCGCCGGCAAAAACTCCCGTTAATTTTCCGACTCCACCCTGTAAACTAACTCCACCAATAACCACTGCAGCCATTGCCTCAAACAACATACCTGTTCCCAAACTTGGTGAGCAACCGTTTATTCTCGCAGCCATTAACCAACCCGCAAAAGCAGATAAAACGCTACTCAATATAAAAACTCCAAACAAGACCCTGTCTATTCTAATACCTGCATTATAGCTAGCTTCTCGATCATCACCAACAAAATAAATATATCTACCAAACCTGACTTTGGATAAAAATAGATGGAATAAACCATAAAGAATAAAAAGTATAATAACTAATAAAGGGAGCGGACCAATATTTGTCCTAGCCACTGCTACAATATCTTTACTGATACCAATAACACCTCGACCTCCCGATACTACAAGACCGACAGCTCTAAACATTAGGTACCCAGCCAGCGTAATAATAAAAGAATTTATTTTCATTTTTACAATGAAAAAACCATTAAAAAGACCAATAAATACACCCATTACTAATACTATTAATAAAGTAGTAATACCATTCAAATATAATCCAGATGCATCGGAGCTTGTTCCAGCTAAATATGCCGTTACAACTGCGGACAAGGCCATCACCGATTCTGTCGATAAATCCATCTCTTTGCTAATAATACATATTCCCCCTGCTATGCCCAAAATACCAACAAAAACAGAATGTAAAAGTATGTTTTTATAAATGCCCCACTGGTTAAATCCTTGAATAGCTTGGCTAAAAATAATTATCACAATCAGTAAAATAAACCATACAATATTATCTAATGCCCATTTTAATAATTTTTTTTTCTTTAAAATACTCATTCGCTACTCTTTTTATCCTCCCCATCTGTAACTCTAACATTTGGTAATTTCTATTTCCTTAAAAAAATAGAATATTTATTGCGGATAAAGCCAAATTTTTTAATCTAGCTTTATCCGCAATATTTTTTTATTTTACCTGATTACCCCAAAATTCAGGATTATCTACATTTTTTGCATCGATTACAGAACCAGCGACTTTCAATTCAAGACCATATGTTTGCTCGGTAAGCTCAGCAGGAATTCCCATAACTTCGTATGAGCCTAATTTTATCTCATTTTTATTGAGTATATCATCCAAAAACATGGTAATCCCTTCAGCCAAAGCTTTTGGGGAATATTCTATAGTTGCATTCATCCATCCTTCACGGATTAGCTGTAACCCCATAGGCATACCGGCTGTACCAATAAGAAAGATATCACCCTTCGCATATTCCTTGGTTTGAAGAATAGAAACAATGGCTGCGGCCATATGATCGGCATGTGCAAAGATTAAATCTGTATCTGGATGAACTAATAAATAATCATCAGCTATATTTGCTGCTGTCACAGCTTCCCAGCCATAAGCAATCTTAGTCTGAATTTCTACATTAGGATATCCTTTCATAGTCTCCTGAAATCCCTCTTCTATCATTGTTGTATAGGAATCTCCCGGATCACCCATAATATCAAGCACAGTACCTTTAACCTCTCCGTATTTCTCTTTTAAAAGCTTTATAGTTTCTTGAGCAGCCATAACACCCATAGTCTTACAACCAGCGATAGATGTAAACTCAACACCACACTTACTTATTGTTCTATCATAAGCAATAACTGGGATACCTGCATCGTGAGCACTGCTGACCCCAGCGCAAATTGCAGTTCCATCGACAGCTGCTACAATGATAGCCTTAGGATTTTGGGTAATAGCATTTTCTATCTGATTCATCTGTAGATTAACATCTTCGTTGCCAGCAGTCATAACCTTACAAGTATACCCTGCATCCTCTAAGGAATCCTTAACCATAGCTGCAGCAGCTGTCTGCATCTCATCAAACTGATTAGGACATAGGTAATAAACAAGCCCCTTTTTATCTGCCATCACCATTGTTGTTATAAGAATCAAAAAAATTAAAATCGTAATGCTAATAATAAAATATTTTTTCATTTAACAATACTCTCCTTTTATATTTTTTTTAACTAATTCGATCCAAAACAAAATTCAATCCATAAATCACCTCCTTCTATGAAAACCAAATGCAAGTTTTATTATCTATGGGGTTACATTGCCTTTTTCATTTTAATTATTCCCCATCTTTTAGATTTTCGACCACATCTCTTTTTATGCCTATTTTTAGTATGCATTACAAAAGATAAAATTGGAATTTCTGACTTTTCTTAAAAGTCCTTCCAGTTTATCAGGACATTAGAAAGTAAGCAGAAGGATCTTTGAAGTTATTATCCTATAAAATCTATTTTTTCCCTAAACTTAATAATATTATTATATTTAAAAGTATTCTAGCCTGTTGCAACTTTTGTTGAAATAGACTCCCGCGCCTTTACAGACGTGGTACTCACCTAAACAGACTATTGTCTGTCCCGGCTTACCGGGAACTTGCTCTCATCCCCACCTTTACAGATGGGGAGTTCCCGCTAAATTAAAAAACTTTTTTAGCCTTCGAGATAATTTTTTAACCTGTTTAATTACCTTAAGTTTCCTAAAAGCTTATAGTTGAATAATTTACGTTCATTATAAGCTGTTTTAATTATATTTAGTTTTCTATATATTTTTTAATTCGTTTAATAGCTTCTTTAAGATTTTCTTCAGAATTTGCATAAGATATTCTTAAATAACCTTCTCCGTGAGGACCAAAAGCAGAACCTGGTATAGTAACTACATTTGCTTTTTCAAGAAGTTCATTAGCAACAGTTTCAGAATTTTTACCAATTTTTTTTACATTTGGAAATACATAAAAACTTCCTTTAGGT
>SDBT01014085.1_pt1 | contig 12772 bp, 30 predicted proteins | sample 2277101 | NCBI WGS metagenome assembly SDBT01 (sample SAMN10404973, study PRJNA504765) | marine sediment metagenome | isolation source: marine sediment core GS10_PC15, 103 cmbsf | place: Arctic Ocean: Southern Knipovich Ridge | collected 2010 | reverse complement strand
AGGAGTAAAACGATGACATGTTTCACGATATTTTTGTGGGGGCTGTGGGGTGTGCTGGGCGCGGGGTTAGGGGTATTTGTGCTCATCATGCTGCTCGAAACATGGAGGCTGCTGAGACCAGGAGAACACCAGACTGTCGAAGAGTACAACTCAAAGGTGCTGACGGCAATGGAGTACCGAAACGAGTTGGCGTTGCAGATAGTCGAAGCCACCGTACGGATTGCTGACGCGGCCGAGGACAGGGCGGCGGATGACGAAGCGTTCTATACGGGGGGAGGATGAGTGATGTCCTACAGCAGATGGGGAGGATCGCACTGGTACACGTACTGGCACGCCCAGGATAAGGAAACGGAAAACCGCGACACGGCGATATTTGAGATTTGCACTGTGGCCTCATTCACTGCCAAAGAACTGCGCGACGATGTCGAGCAGTGCATTCTGGCGGCGATGAAAAAAGACATCGTCGGCGAGATGCGTAATGGCCTGGACGACGAACTGAGAGGCTACATGGAACAGTTTCTGGCTGACGTTGACGAGGCGTATCCGGATTCTGATTGACACGGTAGAGACGGAAAGGAGTCGAGAGAGTGTTATCCAAACTAAAACAGGAGCGATACCGGACCGCTGAGCATAGATTCTACTTGTTTCGTGCCAGCGTCAGGAGCGGACAACGATGGCAGGTACACGACGCAGAGGCCGAACCCAAATCGCTTGCCAGATTTAGGAGCAAAGCGGACGCAGAGTTGTTTCTAGGTGCTGTCCGGCACCGGTATGTTGTCGGAAAGTATCCGGATTCTGATTGACGCGAAAGGACAGAAACGATGGAAGATTACAATGGCGATGCAATATCCGATTCTGAGTGGTACGCGGCAGAGGACTCTAGGGATGACGAATACGAAGATGACAAATCCTGGCAGCCGTGCGAGAACTGCGGACTGGTGATCACGTCGTACGGGTATCCGTGCTCGGAATGCGAGGACAAAGAATCTTCTTGACACGCTTTAGCGGTTGCGGTAGACTTGGGGCAGAACAAGAATCCCCATCATGAATCAAACAGCCCCACCGTGCGAGAAAAAGTTCTTGGCCGATCTCTCGGCCTGACCTTGTTCTACTCGTGCGGTGGCGGCTGTTTTTTCCGAGGTGACGCTATGCGATTCGCTGCCGACGTTGACCGAAACCGTGTGTTAGACTCGCTATCCACGGAACCCCCTGGACATGCAACGTGCATTTTGTGCGGGGCCCCGGTAGTTCTACGCGGGGGCGCCTTGGGTCTTCTGTTTTCTCTTCTAGTAGAGAGGCGATCTCCGCATTACGCACACATCAGGCGTGGGACATGCGAGTATTCTCCGGACGCCGACGGACGGGTTCGGCAGTATCTTGAACGAGCATGCCTAGAGGACCCCATCCTATGTTAAGAAATGGCAACCCATTAAACTCATTGGAAAATACCGAACTCCGCAACTGCGAGAAGGTCATTCGGAAGAATATCCAGGCGGTCATCGAAGTCGGTCAAGCCCTCGCGATAATCAGGGACAAGAAGTTCTATCGCGACACGCACAAGACATTCAAGGCGTATTGTGCGGATCGGTGGAAGTTCAGCGACAGCCGGGCGCGCCAGCTTATCGGAGGGGCGGAAGTGGCGGCAAGTGTTACTAGCGGCAGTTGTCAATCTGGGGAAGATAGCGACTCGGGGACCGAAAGTGCAACCCCGGGTAACGGTAGGTCTGGGGGGGTCGACAATGACGCACCAGTGCCCCCACCGACAGAGAAGCAAACGAGGGTCATCAGGCGGCTACCCGAAGACCAACGGGAACCTGCATGGCTCGACGCAGTTGGCAAGGCGGGCGGGGAGCAGCCGACAGCCACGCAATTACAGGAGGTAGTCGATCTATACCTAGCCGACAATAAACCTATCGACGTGGATTCCGAGCCGGTCGATGAAGACGACTACGACACCGGCGATACCGGACAGGATGAGGACATACCGCCCAAACCACCCATTGATTACGGCAAGTGCCCGGCTTGTGCTGGTGCCAAGTGGAAGGAAGACGTAGATCATCTTACCGGCGTGATCTGTGCCAAGTGTGGACATTGCTACGGAGAGCCCGCTGGAGACGTTGACGAGGATCGAATCAATACCCAGAGGCAGAAGACGGTCAAGACGGCTGAAGCCCTCATGCGGGCGTTTGACGATCTGCAAACGATGAAGGCCAAGCCGGAACACGAGGAAGCCATTCGGCTGTGTAAGGTACTTCTCGGAATAGCCCAGAACTGGAAATGACATTGACATGACACGATCACGCAAAAAACACAAGGAACGGGACAGCAACATTCAACTCGGGGCAGACATGATGGCTGCCGTCATAAAGAAAGGTCACACACCGCTATTTCTAATTTCTGGCAAAGAAATCGGGGCTGGATACCGCGACTACTCCATTGCGTGCCACAAGGAACTGCCAAAGGACTATCTGGTTTACGTCCTGACGCGGATACTGAAACACTTAGACGGCTCAATCGCTTCCGAGACAGAACTGAACTGACTGACAGGACTGATTCGGTTGTGCAAGGTGTTACTCAAGACAGCGAGGGAGTGGAAGTGAAACTCGACAGCAAGGGCCGATGCTGCGGGCACAATCCCGAGGTGTACAAGCGTGGTGCCAAGCGATTCTGCAACAGGTGCTTGCGGGATTTCGACATCGCCACCGGAGAGCAGGTCGAAAATTGGGCATGGAAAGTAATCAGGGGCGAGTGGATTAGAGTTGACTCATTCGGATACCCAAAATGAACATCGTCCTACCTGACCTCTACGACCACCAGACCGACCAAAAGGACCGCGCCCGGGCCGCACTGGCCCAACACGGCCGGGTGGTTCTGACTGCACCCCCAGGCACGGGCAAGACGCGAATGGCCAAGTGGATTCTGGGCTCGAGCGCGAACCGCGAACCGAACGACAACCAGAGCGGGCATAGCCTTTTTACCGTTCACCGGCGGGGGCTGGTCGACAACGCGGCGAATTCATTCGAGGAAGCACCCGGCCTGCCACACGGTGTCATCATGTCTGGGCGAGACGCCAGCTACAGCAGCCGGATCCAGGTGGCGTCGATCGATTCGCTGTTGAGTTGGTTCGTGGAGGATGATGAATACCAGAACAACCTAACCTTTGACTTGATCGTCACGGACGAAGCCCACAGTCATCATTCCAAATACTCCCGGTTTCTGAAGTACCACGACGCCAAGCGTGAAACACTGGGATTGCATCCCACCTACGTCATCGGGCTGACGGCCACACCTCAAGCCAAAGGGCTGTCCGACGTGTACAAGGAAATCGTTTCCGGGCCTGCAACCCAGTGGCTGATCGACAACGGTTACCTGACACCGTTCCGATATTTCCGGGCCACCGAAGGGAAACTCGACCTGCTTGTGAAACGCGGCAACGACTTCACAAAGGACTCTGTTTCGCTGGCGATGGACGGACTGGCCGGCGACCTCGTGCGAGATTGGAAGAAGTTTGCCGAGGGCAGGCCAACGGTGGGATTCTTTCCGAGACGATCCCATGCACGTGACGCGGCGGAACAGCTTGAGGCGGCCGGTCTGCGGGTCGAGTACGTTGACGGAAACACCCCAGACGAAGACCGGACGAGGATTTACCGACACCTAAACGAGCACCATATCGACTATCTCTGTAACGTCCAGGTGGTCGAGCGGGGCACGGACATTCCACGAATCGGGTGCGTGCAGGTGTGTACGGCGGTCGGGTCGGTTATGCGATGGCGGCAAATGATCGGTCGGGGTTCCCGGGTTCATCCAGCGAAAACCGACTGCTTAGTAATTGATCATGGCGGAAACCTGAAGCGGGACCTGGGCTTCTTCGAGGACGATCCCGAATGGTCCCTGGACATCACAACGAAAGACCCGGGCGAAGTCGGCGCACGGCCCACCATCGAATGCCCGAAGTGCAATGCAATCTACCGGGGCGGCCGGTGTGCCCATTGCGGATACGAGCCAACGACACGCGAACGGCGGGGGCAGGGGCTGGAATTCGATGGGTCAGAACTCAAAGAGGTCACGCGGAAAGAGAAGAAGAAAACTAAGGTCAAGACCGCCGAGTCACTGATGGTGTCGGCATTATACGCCGCCGCGAGATCAGGCCGAACATGGAAGCAGTGCGTGGGGATTTACAAACGCCACTGCGAGAAACAGGGTACGCCGCATCGGGTGCCGCGAACAATCGAGATTGCCGGCAAGCGATACGACATGATTCAGTATGGCTCCGAGGATGGTGGCCGCAAGGTGTCCACGCTCTACCCGTTCTTCGCTGGCGGGAGTCATAGCGGGCACTACCTAGTCGAGGATCGTGAAGTAGCGGGTATTGATTCGTTTTGACGTCGAGTAAGGGAGTTTGCACTATAGCCCCTGATGGCACCCGGCAGTCATCGCCGGACACGGGAGAGGATCAAGCCCTCGTTACAACCAGGAAAGATGGCAGAAAGTCGGCACCGGTGGATGGAAGAGACGTCATCGGCCGCAGACTTCAACGGTGTGGGCCCTTGGAATGGGACGTGAGTGACCGTCGGTTGATCTGGAAAATAAGGGAGTGGTGCGCGTGGATAAGTCAGAATGGAAGCGAGTATCAAAGGGGCATCCGTGTCCAATTTGCGGTCGGCCTGACTGGTGTAATGTTTCGGATAAGGTGGCCTGCTGCATGCGGGTCGAGAGCCAAAAGGCCGCGAAGAATGGCGGATGGATACACCGACTGGACGGCAAGGCGTTAGAGGAGTGGAAGTACGTTCCCGTCGCAAAAAAATCCATGAGAAGTGATGAGGAGTTGAACGCTCTCTGGAGACCGCGAGCCATACGGTGGCGCGACCAGGGCCGGAGTGAAGTCGGGCGGCTGGCCCTGAAGCTCGGGGTCAGTGTGCAGGCATTGCGTGAACTGTGGACCGGCTGGGACGGCAAGGCATGGACGTTTCCGGAGAGGAACAGCACCGGACTGATCGTGGGAATCAGCCGAAGATTCGAGGATGGCTCGAAACGCTGTGCCACTGGCAGCCGGAGAGGGCTGACGTACAGCGAGACGTGGAGGATATCAGGCGGGCCGGTGCTGATAGTTGAAGGGGCTTCGGATGTGGCGGCTGGAATCACCCTTGAGTTGTCGGTGATCGGCCGGCCCAGCAATATTGGCGGGCTTCGGATGCTGGCGAGATTGCTGAGCGGATTCAGGCGGAGGATCATTGTGGTCGGTGAGCGGGACAGAAAGCCGGACGGTAGGTGGCCTGGAATTGAGGGCCGCAAGTCGATTGCAACTGGCCTGGGGAAGTCACTCAATAGGATCGTGGCAGCAAGGCTGATGCCTGACGACGCCAAGGATCTCCGGTCGTGGCTGATTCAGAGCGGTGTTGATGCGTCGGACGAGGCGGCGTGCAGACGATTGGGCAAGACGTTATTCGGGAAATAGGACGGGAGTTAAAGAAGTGAACTACTATAACGACAACGATTCGTTCGCTTGCGAGTGGCTGATGAGTCTGGCGTTGGCTGGGGAATTGCCCAAGGGTGCGTTTGATCGTGGCCCAATTCAGAATGTCCGATCGTCCAGCGTGTCGCATTACACCCAGTGTCACTTCTTCGCCGGAATCGGAGGCTGGCCCCTTGCCCTTCGGCTTGCGGGCTGGCCGGAAGATCGACCAGTCTGGACCGGGTCGTGCCCATGTCAACCATTTTCCCAAGCAGGAAAGCAAAAAGGAATCGACGATGAACGCCACCTCTGGCCCGAGTTCTTCCGGCTCATCCGCGAGTGCCGCCCTGCAACAATTTTTGGGGAGCAAGTTGCGAGCAAGGCTGGACGTGAATGGCTCTCTGGAGTACGTGCTGACCTGGAAGCGCTGGGATATGCCGTCGGGGCCGCCGATCTGTGCGCTGCGAGCACGGGGGCGCCGCACATCCGGCAGCGGTTATTCTGGGTGGCCGAGTCCGAAGGCGCACGATCTAAAGTCTCCGAATTCCGAGGAGAGGATTGCGGCGAAACGTGCCAAGGGGCACGGGGCCAGCGATCTGAACGAGACGGCGATGCTGACGGGATGGCCGACCTGCACGCAGACGGACGCGATTCGGCGGGGCCAAGTGACGGCTCGATCGGACGCTCTGAATCTGAACGCAGCGGTTCAGTTGACGGGCTGGGCAACACCGGACACGATGCACAGTCAATCGGGGCACGGTGTGAGGGGCGGCCGACCGGGGAACGGGAGCCAGAGCGGGGCCTCTTTGGCATCGCAGGCGAAACTGACCGGCTGGGCCACACCAACGACAGTCAACCACCGGAGCCCCAAGAGCAATCAACACGGGAAGAATTCCCGGCCGCTACAGGAGCAAGCGGGCACTACGTCCATTGCCGAGACGGCAAAACCCGTCGCGTGCCCGACCCTGAATCCGGCATTCTCCCGCTGGCTTATGGGTTTCCCCGCAAGCTGGGACCTCCACTCACCGGGATGGGACAAGTGGGAATTCGCGCAGCAAGAGCTAACCGAGTCGGCCGTTTGCGGGGATACGGCAACGCAATAGTGCCACAACTGGCGGCGGAATTCATTCGGGAGTTTATGAACATAGGACGGGAGTTGAGAGAACCGAAACCCTAAGACATTGTGAGGAATAGCAAGGGAGTTTGTACTAACAGAAAAGGAAGCCCATGAAAGAACCACCACAAGCATCGCCACAAATTATGGACACGATATGCCATTGCCTCTGGTCTCAGGCCTGCGCTGAGACGATGCATCCCGGCTACCGATGCCAGTATCAATGGAAGCAGAAAAACAAGTATTGTCACCTGTACTTGTCGGGAAGCTGCTCGAAATACGAGGTGTTTCCGGAATCGTGTGACGGGTAGGACGTCGAGCAAGGGAGTTTACACTGATGAAACTGCTGAACCGAATATGGTCGCGACGGAAGCGATCTGTAAAAACAGACGAGTTGTTGCCGTGCCCGTTTTGCGGCTTGCAGCCGGAGATCAGGAGCGACTCGCAGGGCGACGATACTCACCACGTGGCTCATTCCTGCCGGGTGGTGGGCTTTTTGAGCACGGCAGGCTGGGCCACCAGGGCGAAAATGGCAGAGCTATGGAACACGAGGCTGTACTGATGACCGAGAAAAAAACCCCCGCCCTGGAGATGTTCTTTGCCGGGGCTGACGGAGTCCACGTGTTTCGTTCCTACGACGATGTCGGGCCGTGTGAACTCTGCGGAGCCATAAAAGACCGCAGACCGTACGGGCCGAATAGAGAACGGATATGTTATGCGTGCGGACAGAAGGATATTGACGGAACGATGGCACAGACAGTGAAAGCAATTCTCGGAACCCAAACCTAAAGGAAGAGAAACATGAAACGCCACACAGCAGATGACGGAACCAGGACGCACGGATTGACAGTGACGCAAAAGAAACACATCGGCAATGCGATCGGTGCTGTCAATGAGATCGAGTGCTTTCATCAGGGCACGCCCGCGGGAGAAGCGTATGCCCATCTGGTGTTGTTGCTGCGGCGCGTCCACTCCGGTGAACCGCTGCCCCCCGAGCAATCCGTGGGCGTCCGGGACGAGGATGCCGAGAAATCATGACGCAACGTCCCATCAGTGTGGGCTTCGGGCCGCACACCGAGGTCCGACTAATCGCGACAGGATTCATTGTTTATCGCGGCCTGTCTCTTGTGCAGGCTGCCATTGCCCTTGACCCGGGCACGTGCTACGGAAGGGGGCTGTCGTCTGTGGAGGCCCATCTGTTCGCTTCGTCGCAGGTGGCACGGTTTCAGAAACAGGCGGAAGAGGAGGCCAGGCCATGAACACGTACACCGCAGGCCAACTCAGTCGCATCCTGGCGAATATCCCGCCCGGCAGCACAGTGGTGCTTGAAATGTTGATGACGGACAGAAAGACCCATAGGGGCAATCTGCAATTCGTGACGTCGGACAGTCCGGACGATCTATTCGTTCTGTCGGCCGAGGCTAACCCAGTGGAAGAGCAGGCGTGCGGGAAGAAGTATACACGCCCAAAGGATCTTCCGGGGCGAGTGTGCAGAGTGCTGGAAGGACACACCATGCTGGAAATGTCCGAAGATCCGTTCCATGTCATGGTATATCGTTTCACGCACCTCGCGAGCGGACGCTGCCCGCACGACGGCGAGATGGCTGAATTCGAGAAGATGGAAGCTGAAATTGAGGAGGTGGCCTATACGTCGCCGGCCGAAAGGAAGCGTAGGGATTCTGCCGCGGAGGAGAATTAACCGCGGAACGGGCCCGCCTATAGCGGCAAACCTGTTCTGCTTGGGGTGCGTGGAAATCGATATGGCAATACCCGGAGGAACCGATACGGGAAACCTAAGTCGGGACCGACCGTGCCTAAGTCGATTCCCGCCCCTTTTACTTTTGACACATTAGACGGGAGACGGAAATGAAAGCCACCCCCGACGATTACCAACCGAGGCCGATGGGCGTTTTGTGCCAGGCTGCCCTGGAGATTCTGCGGGATGCCAACGGACAGGGCCTCAGGTGTGGTCTCCTCGGCGACCGTCTTTTCCCGGACGCTATCCTCCGTGGTTCAGCGCCGTTTGCTCGAATAGCCGGGAAGGTGATGCACCGCCTTGATTCTGCCGGGCTGGCGACGTGGTGCGCCGACGATTACGGAGGATGGGTGATTACTCGCAAGGGACAGAGTTGCGATTATTCCTCTTGACTAATTATACAGGATCGTTAAATGAAACCAGACCCACCAACCAGCCAGCCGCCGTGGCATCCATGCGTCAGACGGAAATTCTTTATCCGTCGACACCGAATGTGGGGCCCGACGATCTGCTGGCACCAGTGGATTCCCGGGATCATGGAATGGGGCATTGCATGGGGGCCCGCCAGTAAAACGATCCCGGAGGCCAAGAGGCTTCGGAAATTCCTCAACAGTCGCGTCGCTACGTGGCCGGGCGACTTTGGCTTGCCTTTCGAGAAGGTTGTGGGGTTTGTTCGCGCCGACCTCGCAGGCACAGATTTGCCGCAAGAAACGATATGCTGACAGAGCCCATAACGACAAGGGAGAGAGAAATGGAAGAACAGCAGCCAAGCGAATTCAAGTCCGACCCCGCTCGTTATCGAGAGGCGTCAATACCGCACGAATCCGAAGCGGCGGCGAATGAGGCAATCGCAAACTTCGATAAGGCTGTCGGGGAGTTGCGAGTGAAGTATCAAATAAAAGACGTGCTCGTGATCTACGGAGTCGCAATACTGGGGGATAACGGCGGCGAATATGCTGCCATGGGTTCCATGGCACTCGGCAACCAGACTCTCTGGGAGTCAATGGCCGCGTATGCTTACGGGCGAGAAAAGGCCGCGAGAGAACAGAGGATTGGGAAACTACTAGGGGCGTAATTCACCTGGCTAACGTATGAAACCCTGTTCATCGTAACCACGAAAGGAAGATAGAATGCTGAAGCTAACCTATACGCGAGTCGACGCAAACACGGTAGAGGTGTTGTGGCCGATGACCCGAGAGGACGCAGAGGTACTCCGGGTTTTGTTTCGGCAAATACCGACACAAATGAAGCCGGCAGGGTCCAGTATGAAACGTTTTCTGTGCTCCGTCGCCGACACGGTGCTTGAGATGACGTCACCGGCCGAGCCAGACGTTCCCGAAACGCCCACCCTGGCCGATCTGGAACGCGAGCGGGACGCCAGGATAGCAGCTCTGGATCGCCACGATCGAATACGGAAACAGGCGGACCGAACCTGCGCTATGGCGAGTAAGGCGCACGATGGTTATTCGGCCGCGAAAGCCATTCGGGACAAAACTCAGGCTATGTGTGAGTCGAGCGAGAAGGATTTTATTGCCATCCACCGTCCGGGGTGTGTCATTGACGCGGACATCGAAGCCGCGAGAAAGTTGAGCGAATGAAACGATACAAAATCACGATCCCCGTCGAGGGAGAAGAAGTCTACACGGTCGAGGCCAATTCGATCGAAGATGCCGAGCAGAAATACTGGGACGGCAAGGCGAGCTTAACAGGGCAGAGCATAGAACCCCGCGAGGACCACGAGCACGATATGAGGATCACACTCGATGAATGAACCCCTAACCCAGAGGATCCTATAATATGACCCACACACCAAGGCAATCATAGAGGATGCCGAAAAGGCGTCCAGCCCTTCCGCCCGTCAGCACATGTACCGGGAATTAGTCGCCCTCATCGCCAGAGCAGAAGAAGAGAACCCATGATGGAGATTGTGTTTCATTTTCAAGGCGACGAAGTGTACCGGTTTGAACTCCCGGCGAACACCACAAAAATCACGTTCAAGATTGTGACCGACACCGTCTGTCAGGACGACCCGTTCCCTAAGCCGGTTATTACTGAGATCGAATTCCAACCAACCACCTAACCAAAGAGGACATGATGTGCCAAGAATGCGTTGACGCCTGTCGTGGGATATTTCCCGAAGTGCCCGACGAAGAAATGGGCGACTTCCTTTTCGGGACCACCTGCTATCCGGCCGGACGCGGCGAAGCTGTCCGGAAGCAACTCATCGGGAATCGGGCCCGCATGACAACCAACGACTATCATGAATGCTACGCCATTGCCGACCAGGACACGGAAGAGGCCATGGCTAAAGCCGAACGCGACGATTCAACCCCCAAGAGGACAGAATGAGCACTACGGAATGGAAATCCCCAAAGGCTGAAACGCCCGACGAGGGTACTATCGTAGACTGGATTGCACCGGGAGGCGATCAGATTGCCGGAGGCCAAAAGGGACCGGGGCAACTCTGGTTTCTGCCGCCTGACCACAAGGTCTATTGCTATTACGAGCCCGCTTTCTGGCGCATCGCCCAACCAGAGCCAACCCCCCCTGACCCAGAGGAAACAATGAATACCCAGCGATGGAAAGACATCGAAACCGCCCCGAAAGACGGCACGCACATTATGACATGGAGCCTAGCGGATGGAGTACTATCGCTGAGATTCCTCGACAAAGCATGGAGGCCTCGTCGCGGCGTAGTCATCCCTTATTACCCGACGCTATGGATGCCATTTCCGAAGCCACCGTGGGTACCCAAGCTGGGCGTCATTCCCCCCCCCATGGAGAAACAATGATCATCAGCCACGAGCCACTATCCAACGGCCAGTTTAGATTCACAATGATTTTGGACCGCCCGCAGATCTTCGCGGCGAAAGAAATACTATGGTGGGCCAAGCATGGCGGAGAGACCACCATGCAAAAGCACGTTCGCAGAATCATGAAGGGTGGATTCAACGTGGCACTGGACGAGCCGACGCCGGGTTGTTGCCCGTTTGATTTGATGGAAGATGCCGAGCTAACAGTAACGCTCTCGTGGGGCGAAGAAGACCCAGGGAGCGTAGCCCAAGAGCCGGACGAGCCGCCGCCAAAGAAACTGATGTGCCGAGTGGTCAAGTGGAGCGAGAAAAAACAGGGGCATTTTGTGTGTGCCATTTTGAACGAGCCGGACGATCTTCTCCTTGTGTTGTCCCCTGCCCGTCTTCAGGGAGCGTCCGTTGAGTTTCCGTGGGATGGGCTGATTCGGGAGATTCGTTTCGGTTTCCTCCCGGACACCGGCCACGTAGTTCGCCCCGACATGGTGGGCGATGACCTAATCGAGGCAGCCAAACAACCGATTCGAGAGTACGGCGACGATCTGGATAAATTCGCGACGGAGGAATCATGAGCCAAGACACCCCCGGCGTATTCACGAGCGCCAACGAGATTCGGTGCCCGCATTGTCGCTATCTATTCCCGGCGAAGTGGAGTGCCGTCTCGCTGGTGATCTGTCCGGCCTGCAAGAAGGAATTCCGTATTGAGCGGCCAAGCCCATCAGAAACTATCAGCCCACCATTAGAGGAATCATGAGCACCACACCAAGAGGCGGATCCGCGTTGCAGAATCAATCCGAGCATTACCCCGAGAGTTTTGGCGGCCGGGTTCCGAAGAGAATCCGCATGCTGAGGACAGTCACTGTCGTTTGGCAATTGGCGATGCTCCAACCCGACCAGGATGGATTCGTGGAGCGGAGTGAGGTATACGAAGCAACCACAAACGTCTACGGAGCGGTCTCGGCATACAGCCGGACTGGCCAGCCGGTTGGCGTCAAGCCGGACGAATTCGAGGTGGTCGAATGGTACTAACCTTTGGCCCACCCCGCTACTTCGTGCCGATTACCATTATGCGAGAACATGGTCCCGTCGGATTCCCGTCGGGCTACCTGGAGATGACTGCGGCCATGGCGCCCGCGTGGTCTCCGATCGAAGCCCCCGCGTCGGTAAGGCTGATGGATAAGATGCAAGCAATTCTCAGGAGAACACTACCGAAAGTATCAGAAGCAGAGAAGCCAGCGGACGGCTGCGGGAGACCGCGATGCCCCGGCGGATGGTAGCTACTTGGCGCCCAAGACACCAAACCCAAACAGAGGACACTACCCATGTTTAGCGTGAACCAGAAACGAAAGATATCCGACGCCGTGCAGGAAATTCTTCGGGCGACCGACCATCCGGAATTGCCGGAGGGGGAGATTCGATTCCGCCTGTATGTTGAGGGTAGGAGTGTTCTTTCTTGGGCAAAAATCAAAAACAACGGAGCGATTCTGACGCCATCAGTCAACTCACACAATGAGGCTCAAGACCCAGAAACCAAAACGGAGAAAACGACATGAAGACTTTGACAACCGCCGAAGAATTCGACAACTCTTGTAGGCTACTGATAGAGGGCATCGGAGATACAGTCTCCCGGGCATTGAAGG
>SDBT01014084.1_pt1 | contig 12773 bp, 24 predicted proteins | sample 2277101 | NCBI WGS metagenome assembly SDBT01 (sample SAMN10404973, study PRJNA504765) | marine sediment metagenome | isolation source: marine sediment core GS10_PC15, 103 cmbsf | place: Arctic Ocean: Southern Knipovich Ridge | collected 2010 | reverse complement strand
ATCATAGTTATCTCTAATTTCTGTAAAACCTAATGAATTAGTAAGTATACGTTTTAAATAGTTTAATTCCTCTTCTAACTTTTCTTTATCTGCTGGGTCTTTATAATAACCTATAACTGATATGTCTATTTTCATTTAGTAAATTCCTTTTATAAAAACAATAAGAGGTGCGTATCCCAACTTTCTGCTAAATGCCACATCCGCTGCAATGTGGACAACCCTCTCAGAATTTGCGTTTGTGCCGGGTTGCGGGCAATATGATTAATCACGCCGATCAATCAACTGCTTGTGCCAACACAGAAAGGACGACTTTATTTGCCGGTTAATCTGGCAATTTTTCGTCGGCGGAAACGACTTTCCAGTTGCCGATGTTTAATCCAATGTTGGAATAAATACGGCTTGTGTCCTTCTTGTCGGGCCTATGAGTAATACGGGTTTTGAACTCTGTGCCGATAAAACCAGCAAGAAGTTCTTGCAGTTTCCCATTACCTTTGAAACCGGCGTCTGCCATAAACGCTTTCGCGCGTCCAAGTCCTTCAATTGGATCGGTTAACATGATTGGCTCGGAATGAAATTTGTCGATCACGTCGTTTGCTTGTAATGACGTGTCAGTCAATGCCAACACATCGGTGCATTTGAACTTAAAAGCAATAGCTGCTTTCTTGTCTTGTCCTGAACCGAATATGTCCAGCTTCGCATCTTCAACCTTGAGCTTAAATGCGCCCGCAGGAAATAACGAAGTACGAACTTCGGCGACATTGTCCATGTCAATGCCGGCCAACTCGGCGAGTGAAACACTTTCACCGCCGATTTCTAACAACAAGTCTTGTTCAGACATAAGTTTAACTCCCTGGTTTGTAACTAGTAAAAGCGGAAACAAATCTTGAAGTAATTTCCGCTCACTAGAAGCTAGAAAGTTTTCAGCTTCACGAACTGACAACCACTTGACCATCGCCATTGTCCGTAATGTCAGTCACCGGAATTGGATCGGAATTGTGAAACGTGAAACACAACTCTGCATCCATATCTTCCGACTGTGCCAACTTAGCAATGGCTTCGCGGACGGTGATGTTTGGTTTGGTCATCGGCGGTGTTGCGGCGGTCGGTGCTTCACCCATTTCTAGGTATCCTTTTCTTCACTGGGTTTAGAACGTAGCAAATTACCAAAAGAAGCTTTTCCACCAGATGATGGTAATGGTTTGTCTCCAATAATTTTTGCTGGACTTTTAGCAACTGGCAAATCTTTTCCAGATGCGTACCATCTTGCTGCTTTACCTGATTCATATTCTAAATTATATGGAACGTTTAATCCATTATCCTCAATAATTTTAATAAACTGTAAATCTTCCCACTTATAAATATCCGGTTTAACAAATCTACAACCACCGTCTCTATCGGTTTCAATTCTAGTATCAATTGTAAAACGCGAACCTTGCACATTGAAATACAATATATCAACAAACGCATCTGCCAATGTCGTACCATGCGGGCCAGACGTTGATTTAACTTGTGTTCTAGACCATTGAACAACCGGTCGTAATTTACCATTAACCATTTCATCTTTTTTCTTTTCATAAACCGATTGATGACCGATTAAAATAACATGGCATTTCAATGTTTTTAATTGTGTAATAACCCAAGATGCCATCGCACCAGTCCAGCGATAACCAGGCCATAGTTCTGATTTAACTTGTTCAGCATCTGCTACTTTAATATTATTTTCTTTGTACCACCGCCATGCTATTGACCAGCAAAACGCGGACCAGGAATCTAGTACAAGCACATCGTTAGAAGTTAATTTGTTAATATCAAACATATAATAACTATGATCTTCCTTCGCACTTTCTGCGCGGAGTAAAACAGATTTATCTTGTTCATCCCATATAAATGGGTCGCCAGTGAGTAACCGAACTATGAAGTGGCACATAACTGGCATATCAGTCTTATCTACTATGTCAACAACCTGAATTAAGTGTTTAGTCGCTGGGTCAATTTGTGAAACAATCTGCGAACCATCATCACCGTCTAAAAGAATGACGTTAAAACCCGCTTCCGCTGCTCTCATGGCCCACCAAGTTTTCTTTACTTTCGCAGGACCGTAGCAAAGTTCGCGGAGTAATTGATTATTTTGTTTGTCAGCCGGTGGCATAATCAGCTCCCAAATTCTGAGATTTACCAACTATTTTATAGTCAGTATGCTCTAATCTAATATAAGCTCTACCTTGTTGTGGAACATCTATGTACCCTCTACAACCAAAGTTTTTTAATTGATCCACAACTACAAGACAGGAATACCAATCATGTTCAGTATTAGTTATTTGAACAATATCATTTACTTTAACAAAAGTATTTTCTTTTTCCTTTAATACCGCCAATTTAACTGCTCTTTGTGTGAGGGCTAAAATTTCAATACCATTAAAATGTGAAAAATGACAATCTCCATCAGCAGCGGCTTGTATTTCAATCAATCGTTTCTCAATAGTCTCAATATCCCATTCATTGAATTGTTTCGCTATGTTTGTCATCATAAACTCCCATTTTTTGGTTCTCTCATTATTAATTTATCAGTACAATATATTTCAATAGCCGAATTAATATACAAACCAATACTATATCTTTTTAATATATCTGGATGAACACAGAAAGGGTTCATATCACTTGGTTCCATTGCACAAAATTTGCAACTAGAACATTGTCCTGGGTCAGTCCAAACTGTCATCACTCGTAATCCCTAATGTTGGCGTAACATTCAACATAACTAGCTGAAGGAATACAGCAAAAAACTACTGTACTTACAATAGTACAAGGTCGGTTAAGTATTTTAATATCTTTTTTAACCTGTCTTTCTAACCATGTAATAGCTAGTCTATGTGCAGATACATCATCTTTATGCACATAAACACGGCGGGTAGTTAATACTCGTCTACGTAATTCTTGTGACATCACTGACTCCTTATCTCTGGTGTTTTATTAAACCTATATTCTTCTGGTAATTTCGGCAACTTCAATACATCACATTGTAAATCAACATTCGACCAAAACTTTAACATCTTTTCTGGTTCAACTCCATAAGCTAACGCAATAGAACTAAACAATTGTTGAAAGTTTGTCTCCGGGTCAGCATCACCTTCATATACAATTGGGTCTTTCACATGTTCTTCAAAATTCTTTCTCGCTATTAAATAATAATAAAACAAACCATGACATGCTGCCTCACGTACCAACCATCCATTTGGTTGTTCATATTCACCAAATGTTGGAGGTTGAAATAAGGCAGTAATTTCTTTCATTATGCCGCCAACTCCAAATCAAGTTTAATCCACGGGATAATTTCTTCTTCAACATATGGTGTTTGGTCTAATGTTAAATGTCTTGCGATAGCAGTTTGATCTCTTTGATTACAAAGATCAAAGTGCTGACAAACTTTATTAAATGTTACACAAGCACTTGGGTTTCTTTTAAACCAACCCATTTGATAATACATTTTAATCATCTGTAAATCAACTAACAAACCACGCGCCCAATCTTCTATATCTATTCTAGTTTTCTTAAATTCATATGGAGTAATCTTTGGTTTCTCAATATCAATATAAACTGAAAGATATTTAACAGTTAAAGTATCTAATGAACGTCCTAAAATTCTTTCTAGTACAATTCCGTATGGAATACATTGTTCGTCAAAATGATAAACTGGCGTCATATCATTTAAATGCCACTGTGTTGTTTTAATATCAATGACTAAATATTCGTCTAGTATTTTATCGTACAAAATAGCGTCAATCCATCCTACATATATAATTAATATAGGTTCGCCTTCCGGAGTAAATCCTAAATCAAACCCTTTAATATCAATTTGAAATGGCACCTCAATCGCTTTTCGCACTTCGCCGTCTAAACATTTGATCTCAGCAATTTCATATTCTAAAAATGCGCCGCTATCTATGATCGCATTTAACGTCGGATAACATGCTTCAATAGACCTTGAATTAGATGGATTACTATTTAAATGGATTGGATACCGCTGTATCATAGCAAATATTGCTGCGTCTCTATCTTTATGAACTAAATAATGCTGATAACCTACATGTAAACAATGGCCAACTTCACCAGCAAGTGACTCATCTTTCGTCATCGTTGGATGAAATTTTCTAAATTCTAATTTACGCGCACACGAACGAAATGTCTGGAGTGACGAATGAGACAGCCGTAATTTGGTTAGCTGGAGCATGATTTATTCTTCCTTAAATTCAATAAATTTATTATACTCTATAAAATTTATCTTACCTTTATAACTATGTTTAAATTTATTAGTATTTCCATCACTGGTATAAAGAGCAATTACAAATTCATCAACGTCAAAAGAAACTATTTTCCGCGGAAACCCAATTGGCAATGGCGCGCCAACAGCAATAACAGATGCAGCAAGCGCACAAAAGAATTTACGACGGGTTAGAAAATTCTTCATATCTGAATATCTATATCTGACAGTTGATCTAAAACTTCATCAACATCTTGTATATTCGCAGTACGTTTTTTTGATTTACTCTGTTTCTTAGCTATCGTCACTCCATAGCTTTCGCGCAAACCAGCTACCATTAACTGACAATCCTCTTTTAAAAGAATATCACTTAAAAAAGTATATTTCTTTAACCCTCTCATAATATGAGATAAAGCATCGGCAACAAGTTCTTTGTTACTAATAGAATTTTTTAAAACATCTAATGCTTGTTTTAATTCTGCCACATGTACGTCAGTATATTGGTCTGGTTGATCTTCTGATTGAAAATCTTTTGCCGCATCTTTTTCAGAAAAAGACGGGGCAGCCGTTTCCTGCATGGAGTCAGCTGCCCCGGCTGGTTGTTCGGCGGGAGACTTTGCCGGTGCAACCACGCTCTTAGGATTTTGCACCCCTAGATTAAACTTAAAAGGTTTGGGAGAGGATACTTCTGGCGTGCTACCAGAAACGGCAACTGTACCCTCTCCCTCTGTTACAGTCGGGGAACGACCTGCAACAGTATTCTTTAAATTTGCAAAAGCATTTTGTTTAAGTGAAACTCTACCGGTTGTAGTACCTTCGAGATTAACCTTATCTTTACTAAGCAAATCACCAAACTTAGACATCTAATTTTTTCCCCCCTGCCACTTCGTCGAATATATCGTCAACAACATTTGACACATCATGACCTGATTGGCTACGGCGTAAAGTTATTTTACATTTGTCTTTTTCGTCATCAATTTTTTCAACACCGATGAATAGCATTTTAAAATGTTTCGGCGTTCGTTGCTGTTCGCGTACTTTTTCCCTAAACCGCGACAATTCCACACGCATCCTATGAACAAAATTAAGTGCTTCATTCGGTGGAATGTTTACAATAAAAGAAAAATCTTCACCTTCTTTCGCTTCCTTTAAGAAGGTTATCAGCTTTCTTTTTGGTAAAGATTTTACATTATTCATTTTGTAGCTTTCTTACTTTTTCTACCTGATGTTCGTCCCGCATATCTTTTGACCATTCTTTAATTGTATCGTGCCAAACTGTTGCCATATTCTTATCACTAATAATTAAATTAGTTAAATCTTGTTGACTTGGTAAATCTTCAATACAACCGGCCCAACCATTAGGGCTTATAAATCCTAAAGTATCAGCCACAGATACCAAACTATCCGCACACAGAAAACAAAGAATATCATAAGAAGTAGAAAGCGTAAAATCTGACAAACAAATTCCCAACAAACACTCACATTCCGCGCAGTAGATACCTTTAAGTTTGGCCACATTATATAACCCAATATTTGTTAGCACGGTTAAACCAGCCTAAAAGAAATACTATTTGTTTCGGGTTATGGGCAACAATCTTGCAATAATAATGTATCCAATTTTTTATAAAATTATTTCTAATATGCTGTGCAAAAGCTTCAGTATACTTATAATCTTCTGGAGGCGTACATATTCTATGAATAAACTCTGATGTTCTTTTTCCATTAATTCCATCGACTTTTAACAATGTTCTAATATCTTCCATTTCATTACATGATTTCTGTAATATCTTAATAGCCTTTCTTGTCCCACAGTTAATACCGCAAGAAAATACCGGCAGTATTAACCTGGTTGGTAAAGATAGCAAATGCATTCTTTGAAAATATGCTTGAAAATAAATATCTAAAACATATGGTTTAAGATGACCCGCTAATGCCATTTCTTTAAATACAGTTGGAATTATAATACCATGTCGTGCTTCCATATATTCTTCAAAAACATTAAATCTAATTCCAGCATATGTTCCCTGGTCAGGATCAATTGGATGATCGGTATAAACAAATCCACCTTCTTCGTCAATTATTTTATAAATTGCCGTTAAAGCTGTTTGTGGGATATTGGTTTCTGTGTTCATGATAACATAAGCTCTAAAAGTGCTTTTTGTAATTTTCCCGCAATTCGCGCTTGAGCGGCATTATCTTTTGCTTTGTTGTCTTTTGCGGTGTAGTTAGAACATGCCAACCAAGCAGCTTTTAATTCTGCTTTGGTAAACATTATTGATTTAAATTTCTTAGTTGCCATCATCATGCTCCTACGATGTTTTGCGATTGTCAATAATGGGTTTAGGTACTCTACCAGTATGTTTTGGATCATAAATCCAACCAGTTGAAGTTAAATACGCAGCCGCTTCAGTATTAAATATTTTTATAGTATAACCAATTTCATCAGCTTTTGGAGGATTAGGCGAAAGAATTTTCTCTCTAAAGTCATTGTAATATTCATATTTTATAACTCGCGGCCAAGCTATTAGCGCAGTTTGATCGTTAATATGAGACTCAAATAAAACTTCTTTAGCTTCGCTAGAGAGAAAATCCGGTAATGCAGTAAAGATTTTATACAGCATTTAAGCCTTCGCGGAGTACACGCGCCTCCGTTGTGTTTAATTGTTTTTCAATTATAAATTTACCTCTAGTGCTCAAACAAACAATTTTAATTGTATCCCTAACGGTAAGTTCGGCCTCAAATAAAACCTTTTCAGGCTCAACAGGCTTAGTTGATTTAAGTTTCAGTTCCATTTGTACATCCTATATTAAAATTAGGCAATTGTCAAGAAGAAAGTTTCGTGTAACTTTCATTTTTCTTATGCTATTGTGAAAGTAAATTTGCTATTTCCCGCGCTCTACTAAATGATACAGTAGTTCTTATTTTAATTCCATTACGTGAAATAGTCCAAAGAACTATTCTCGGTATACGAATATTTCTATGAGTATAAGGCGCGTCGGATACCCAATAACCACCCGTTACAACTTTTCTAATGCGGAGAGTACCATATGTCCACATTCCGGGCGTTACGTATGACCATTTTGGTTTTGATACCATTTTAAACAACACTCCGCGCTACAGAACGGTTTTTCACCTAAAAAATATTTAGGCGCAGGATGAATTTTTGTAACACATTTCCAATCTTTTACCCTAGTATCTAACCAATGTGAAATATACGCGAGACAAACGCTCGCGCACACTTCACATTTATATTTTGTCGGGATTTCAATGTCCAATTTATCCTATTTTCTCCTCATCCATTCTTTTTTCTTCATCCTCTGTCATGGCATATGACGAAGCCGAAATATGCGGTTTAGCTAATCTATCGCGCCAATCGTCTAGCTCGATAAATTCATCGCACTGTTTCCGCAAATCATCTGCGATCATTGCTGTGGGTGTTTTGATTGAAGAAACAACTGTAACTCGTATGGCTGTTTTTTGTAACTGTTCAACAAGATAACGAAAATCTCCGTCACCCGTAAATAAAATCATATCCGTTATATTGATAATGGGACTGAACGCTAACTGTACCGCGTCAACCGCAATTTCAACATCCATATTTCCTTTTACTCTTTGTATGCCTTCTCTGTTAGTTATTACTTTAGCTGGTTTTGTAACCAACGTATAGCCATTGTAATTCAGCCAGTCTACTAATGGGCGAAGAACAATTCGATCTTCTTGTTCTAATAGGGCTGTGTAATAATAAATTCGTATTAAATTACAGCCTTTTTTCAATTCGTTTCTTAGCAGTTTAAAGTCAATGTCGAAACCAAGATTCTTTGCTGTTGCGAAAAGATTTGCGCCATCAATGAGCGTGACAGTTTTGTTCCATTGTTTATCGGTATCTTTTATACCAAGCATAGTAAGTTCCCTTTCTACTGCATGAGTTCAACGGAAAATTCATCTAAAGAATCTTTATTAATCATAATTTGGCAACCATTGTTGAATACCCAATTAATATTCTGTGACCCAGTTATTAATTTATAATGTGTTTCATCCATATCCATTATAACCATAATATCAACGTCTTTAGTTCTAATTGTAATACAATATTTTTTGTGTGTATCATCTGGCATTGTTGATTTTCTTTTTTAATGCCGCACAGAAACTTTGTGCAGATTTCTTGGTCTTAAACTGTACCCATCTGCATCTACTTCCTGTAGTAAGATCAATAAAAACTCTATATCGTTTATATTGTTCGTTTGGTCCCGCGATGCGAAATCCGGAAATTCTTTCAAGATCAATGTAATCATCTTGATTTGGTAGTTTAACTATTTTTGTCATGTTTCTAACTCCTGTTGGATGTACCTTACAACAAATTTTCTAATAAATATATATTGTTTCGGAGAATAATCTTTTGACCACTGTTTTAAACCTCTGATAAATGCTTGGTCTTTTGCTTCAACTATCTGCATATCAATCGACTTAAATAACTTAATCATTTCTTCTCGTGATAAAGTTTCTAATGAACGAGATAATGCTAAATTTCTGTTAATCCGCGCGCTTTCTCTTGTTCTTGCTTTTTCATAAGCATCATCTGCCGCGATTTTAAAATCTTCTTTATCAATCCAGTCTAACTGAGTATTTAGATAATATAACAACGCGCGTCTTGCCCATCTAGCTTGTAACATTGTTAATTTTAAACCACCTTTTAATCTAGCGGCAATTTTTTTCCCTGTCCGCGCGTGCATCCCTGCGAAACCAACACCATCATCTGTAATAGCACCATCGCAAACGCTATCTAACTGCAAGATTGCCATTTCAATTAAATCTTCTGTTGGCGGTTCTTTTTCAACTTCTTCAACAGTTTCTAAAATGTCGTCTAGATCAATCACTTCTTTTTTCCCTTCCATTGTTTCTGTTGTAAAATTTTGGTGCGTTTTAACCTAGCCTTGCGGCGTGCAGCAATAGCTTGTCTGGCTGTACTCATTTTAAACTCCTTTAATGGGGAACTGTGTTAGGGTCGTGCGGCTGGGGGAAGGATTTATGGGGAGTTCGCTCTCTATTACCTTCCCCCTTCATTGCCGCGTCATAACAGCATAGCCTTTACCTTTCCGCTTTTTCTAACTACAGTACCGAGAAGGTAACTAAATCTCCACTGGTTTCGGTAAATCAGGCAGCTTAGTATCGTCTTTATCTTGCAAAGCTAAAAACTGCAATGCTTTTTCTTTAATTGTTTTACCTTTAATTCTCTGGGTGTAGACTGCTTGTGCTAATCCGCGATCATTGTATAAAAGAATTACTTTGTCCTGCGCGCGAGTAACAGCAGTATATAACCATTCTCGCGTTAACATTCTAATATTTGCAGAATGAACTAAAATAACAATAACCGGGCGCTCGCCACCTTGCAACTTATGGCACGTCGAAGCATAAGCAAGTGTTAGTTTAGTATATTGTCCCGATGTGCTAAATGGTACTTCTAACCCTTCGTCCGCACCTTCAAATCGCACAGTTAATATGTGACTTGCTTGTTGTTGTTTCTCATCATCTTCTTTCTGGTTTAAATCTTCATTAGTTTCCAATGTCGCAATATCATCAACATCTAAACTTCCGGTAAATTTGTCCGTAACCGCATGACTTGCACGCTTACCGGCAAACATACCGTTAACTGCAATATCAACAACGCGGCCAATCATACCATTGGTTAATCCGCGTTCTCTGTCATTTTGCAATAGCATAACTTTATCACCAACTGCATATATAACATGAATATAGCCAGCGGTGATTATGTATCGTTTGTTTCCCGGCGTGCCGTCTTCTAATTTTGCCGGATTGAAATAATGGACTAATCTTTCATTTAATGCAACTTGTCCAATAGTTTCTTTATTCTGTGGTACGATAAGCGCATCACGAAATGGATCAAACAAACCACGTTTATGTAACTGTTGAATAACACCAACAGTTTGATTAAATGCTTTGATGCTACCATCATCAACGCGCATCATGGCAAATTTCTTTGCATCTTTTTCTGGAAACTGTCCTTGCAAGATACGATGCGCGTTTGCAATTATTGGATTATCCGCCGCTTGTCGGTGAATTTTCTCTAATGTATAAGTAGGCCAATTTAACATTGCAAAACCAAGTACACTCCGCCCTTGAACTGGCGGTAATTGGTTAATATCACCGATTATGATAATCCTGCATTTATCTGGTAATGCTGCGTATAATTCATTCCACAAATTAATTGGAACTGTGCCGCCTTCGTCGATAACTACACATTCAAACGGCAATTTATTCGCCGCAGTAAATGTGGGGCGGAAATGTAATTTTTCTTTCCAAATTTTCTTTTCTTCATCATAATATGCAATACGTTCCGGCGCATAACCTAATGTTGCGTGAACTGTATTGCACATTGGATGATATTCTTTAGGTAATACAAGTTTCATTTGTTGCACCGCGCGTCCAGTAAACGCACAAAACGCGATCGCAACATTCATTTCTTTTTTATCACTCTGCTTTACTTTCGCGCGGTTCAAATCAATTAAAGAAACTGTTTCTTCAATCTCTGATACTAATTGTTTTGTAACAGTTGTTTTACCAGTTCCAGCGGCGCCAATTAGGCAAGCATATTTCTGTTTTCTTATTCCTTTTAATGCTGCTAATTGGTATTCGTCCCATTTAATATCAGATGGAATTGGTTTTGAAATAATGGGTGGCTGTTCTACTACTCTGTTTTTTTCGTTTAAAATAACTTTTTCTTCTCTACTTAATTCTTTTGTTCCAAAATTAAACTTAAATGCTGCTCTTTGTTCTTTTTCCGCAACCTTTTTCGTTAAACCCGTGCCAAATAGAACATCACGTTTTGTTTCTTCTCTTTTCTTTTCCGCGTTTGTTCTAACCAATAATTCAGTGAAATCAATAACGGGTTTTTTAACCTCAATTTTTGGACCTGCTTTATCTGGCATTAGACCATCGCCAGTTACAAACGAATGAACTTGATTGTTATGCTTATCAACATCTTTCGCAGTAGCATAACATTCTGATTGTCCGTCAATTGGTGGCAAACGTTGCAAAGAAAAAACCGGCTTTTTAAGGCCGGTTGTTTTGCTTGTTGCAAGTAGAGTTTTGAAATCTATCATATCAAATCTCCACCTAAAATGTCATCAAGAAGTTTAATAGTATCTTCAACGCCGCGGTTTTCGTTACGTCGTTTGTATCCGCGGAAATTAGATACTGCTCCATCGTAGCATCTTTTTGGTGGAAAACCGAAATGCATTAAAGAATATGCCCAATATGGTCCGTGGCCTCTGTCGTGTTTAGTTAAATATGCAATTTGATGTGCAATCTCATGGAAAAATGTTTCTAATCTTTGCGAAACAACTTCGTCTGCATTATCATATAATGCAGAATGTAATCTAATGTGTGGGGCTTTGTGGGGATGTTTAAAAATTGCTTTACCGGCGGCTGATTTTAAACCATTAGATTTAACAACCGGCATATCATAAATGGTTTGTTTTATGGTATAAGATAGTAGATGATCTGTGATTAATTTATTAGTTTCAATTCCTTCTGTTAATTGACTTTTACAATTCCATAGCATAGAAAGCTCTTTAACCGTTGAAACCATTATTTGTCCTCCAATTTAAGAGTTAGCTTTTTATCCGATCTATGAGTATGAGCGGAATTTAACCAATTGTCAAGCATTTTCTTTTCTTTTTCTTCTTTTTCTTTTATCAATTCAAGCTGGCGTTTTAAGTGCCATTTACGAGAATCACTTTTAAATTCTCGAACGTCACTAGCATTGTAGGAAGGTAGAATTAAACCGTCTTTCATTTTAATTCTTTCTTACTAATACAGTTGCAAATGAAAGTTTAATTGGTTTCTTTTTCGGTGTACCAATTTTTAAATCAAATCCACCTTTGTGAACAAATGAAGTATCTGGTTTTTTAATTTCTGGCGTTTTAATTTGTACCATTGTTGGACTCATATCCGTCATAAAATCACGTAATAAATACATGGTATGCTCAATTTCTGTCATACCTTTTAATTTCTTCTGCAAGCGGAAATTAGAAAAACCTTTATACGATAGTTTTAAATCCAATACGTCTTGATATGATAAATTGCGCTTTAATTTGCCACGTGTGACTTCAAATCTTATAAGGTTTGCAATAGTAGTTTGCAAACCTTGTTCAAATTCTTCGATGTGGGAAACTGAACAAGTTACATATTCAATTCTGGTTTCTTTAAATGCTAAATGCTTTTGTGCCGCGCGTGTTTGCGTTATAGATAAATAACGGCGCATTAATTCATTAACTCGAATGATGACAATTAATGGTATTTTATTTGCCTGGTTATACGCAATTTGTAATAATTTGTGTAACTCATCTTTTGCTTCGTCTTTATTCCAACTATTTTTTATAGATAATGCGGTTGCATGATATTGCATTTCACGTAGAACGGCATTAATAGCAAATACAAAGTAACCAACAGGATCGGTTTCACTTAATTTAGTTAATGCCATATGATCGGTAAATA
>SDBT01014083.1_pt1 | contig 12774 bp, 12 predicted proteins | sample 2277101 | NCBI WGS metagenome assembly SDBT01 (sample SAMN10404973, study PRJNA504765) | marine sediment metagenome | isolation source: marine sediment core GS10_PC15, 103 cmbsf | place: Arctic Ocean: Southern Knipovich Ridge | collected 2010 | reverse complement strand
GAAGTAGAAAGTGAGCTGGGTTTTCTTTATTTGAGGACAGGAAGGTACGATGAAGCTGAAGAGGTATTCAGCAAGGTGGATACTCCGGTCGGTATGTTCGGTCTTGCTAAAGTATATTTAAACTCAGGTCAACAAGACAAAGGTATAATACTGCTTGAAAAATTAATGGAATTTGATACCACGGGAAAAGTACGTGTTTATTATGTGCAGGAAGCGTTTAAATATGCTGTAAATCTTTATAAAGAAGAAAAATACAAAGAGGCTCAAAGGATATTTAATAAAATCCAGAAAGAGTTTAAAAACACACTCTATTCCGAGTTGTCACTCTATTATTTAGCAAGATATTATTATGAAGCCAATAAATTTGACGATGCGCTGAAAAGCATAGATAAAATATTATCGAATGCTGTAGACACCAAAAATGAAGACGCGCAGCTTATCAAAGGATATATATACTTTGACAGGCAGGATTTTATTCAGTCTTTAAAAATATTCAATGACTTTCTTAAAAGGTATCCTGATAGTAATAGCACCAGAACTGCTAAAGAATGGAAAGCTATGTGTGAACGGAGCATAAAATACCTCAGCTGATTCAGTGAAAAACTTCCAAAAACCAGAAGTAAAACACAAAAATAGTTGTTAATAAGACTATATAGAGTATCCAATATTCTTTCAAAGAAGTCTTGATTTTAATATTAGTTTGTAATACTTTAATCTACAATACAAATAATCACAGAGGGAAAAAATGGAAGCTATAGAAAAAGATCGGGCATTGGAAACGGCCTTGTTAAATATCGAGAAACAGTTCGGTAAAGGCTCTGTTATGAGGCTCGGTGATAAGAAATTAAATTTTGAAATTGAAGTCATATCAACGGGTTCCTTGGGCCTTGATATTGCTCTCGGGGTCGGAGGTGTCCCGCGGGGAAGGATTATCGAAGTGTATGGGCCTGAATCATCCGGAAAAACTACACTGGCTCTCCATATTATTGCTGAAGCACAAAAATTGGGCGGAATGGCCGCATTTATTGACGCGGAGCACGCGCTGGACCCGAAATACGCAAAAAATCTCGGCGTCGACATTGAAAATCTCCTTGTGTCACAGCCGGATACCGGTGAGCAGGCTCTTGAGATAACGGAATCACTTGTTAGAAGCAGTGCCTTGTCGGTTATTGTAATTGATTCAGTGGCAGCACTTGTTCCAAGAGCAGAAATTGAAGGAGATATGGGTGATGCTCATATGGGTCTTCAGGCAAGACTCATGTCGCAGGCGTTGAGAAAATTGACAGGTGTTATCAATAAGTCAAATACTTGTGTTATTTTTATAAATCAAATCAGGATGAAGATCGGCGTAATGTTCGGGAGCCCGGAAACGACAACAGGTGGAAACGCACTAAAATTTTATTCAACCATAAGGCTGGATATACGCAGGATAGAAACTATCAAGCAGGGTACGGAAGCTGTGGGCAACAGGGTGAAAGTAAAAGTGGCAAAAAATAAAATAGCCCCTCCTTTCAAAATCGCTGAATTTGAGATCATGTTTGATAAAGGTATATCTAAAGTAGGAGAACTTGTTGAAATGGGGACAAACCTGGGGTTGATCCAAAAAAGCGGAACCTGGTTTTCATACGGAGAGGAAAGGATCGGGCAGGGAAAGGAAGTGGCAAAAAAGTTTTTAATCGATAATCCATCAATTAAGGAAGAAATTGAAAAAAAAGTTAGAAATAACTTTTTCAATCAGCAGGAAATTGAAAATAAAAAAGCGGATTCTCAACCCCCCCATCCAGTTAAGAAGTAATTAGTTCTTGGTGACAACTCCAGGTTTTTACCTGGCTAATTAGTACGGTTTTCATTATTATAAAATTACTGTATTTTGTGATAAATGATGCTGAAAATTTTAACGGCTGCATTAATTAATATATTTATAAAGAGTACACAATGTTAAAGATAGTTATTTGCGGGGCTGCCGGAAGAATGGGCAGGGAGAACATCTGTGTTTTTCATGATGACAACGATGTAGAGATCGTCGGTGCTATTGAGATGAAACAATCAAATAATATCGGGCGAGACGCCGGTATTGTGGCTGGTATAGATAAAATTAATATAAAAATCACTCCGGTCCTTGAAGAAGTAATTGAAAGATCCCACGTTGTTGTTGATTTTACAGATCCTGAAGCGACAATGGAGCACCTGATTACCGTAAAAAAATACCGCAAAGCTGTAGTTATCGGTACAACCGGATTCTCAGAGAATCATATTTCTCTGATCAAGGAATATTCCAAAAGTATGCCTGTTGTGCTTTCACCCAACATGAGTCAGGGAGTCAACATTCTCTTTTATCTTGTAAAAAAAGCTGCCCAACTTTTCGGTGAACAGTACGATATTGAGATCCTTGAAATGCATCATAACCAGAAAAAAGACGCCCCGTCAGGTACAGCGATGCAATTAGGGAAAATAGTCGCCCAGGCGAGGGGGAAAAACCTTGAAGATGTAGGTAGATTTGAGAGGCATGGTGTTATCGGAGAAAGAAAAAAAGGAGAAATAGGGATTTCATCGCTCAGGTTAGCAGATGTTATCGGGGATCATTCGGTCATATTCGGAGGGCCGGGAGAAAGAGTAGAATTCATCCACAGAAGCACGAGTCGAAAAAATTACGCTCTTGGGGCTCTGCGTGCCGCAAAGTTTGTTACCAGGGAAAAAAAGGGGTTTTTCAGCCTCAGTGATGTATTAGGCCTTGTATGAGGACCACATATTTAAGTTTGGGTTCCAATCTTGGAGACAAGGAATACAACTTAAAGAAAGCTCTTTATCTAATAAAAAAAGAGTTTGACATTTTAGATTTATCATCTCTATATTTAACACCTCCCGTTGGGTACATTTCTCAACCTTTTTTCCTTAATATGGTAATTAAAATAGATTCTGATCGAAAAAATCCTTTTGACCTGCTTTCTTTTTTACAAGATATTGAACGGGAAATGGGAAGAGAGCGGACAATTCGGTGGGGCCCCCGTATAATCGATATTGACATTTTATATATATATGGTGTTAAAATAGAGACTGTTCGGCTTACTGTCCCTCACAGGGAGTTATTTAAAAGAAATTTTGTTTTGATACCCCTTTCTGAAATAACAGAATACATTATTATGGAAAATAATAAATTTGTTATCAAGGATTTAATTATCCATGATCCTGGGCCAGTCAACAGCATAAAAATTTATAAATTCAGGGCGACCGTTAAAAAAAATGAACAATACTGCTGATGATAAATACCAGATTAAAATTGAAAAATTTGAAGGACCTTTTGACCTGCTTTTATATCTTGTGAAAAATTCAAAAATAAATATTAGCGATATATCTATCTCGGAAATAACCATGCAGTTTTTACAATTTCTAAATGACAGGCTGGTACTTGATATCGAAGAATCATCACTCTTTATATTCACGGTCTCAAGTCTTATGAATATAAAATCAAAAATTCTGCTTCCCCAGGAGGTAGATATAGAGGATGAAAGTCCTGACGACAGGAATGAATACGTCAGAAATTTAATAGAGTACCAGAAATATAAAAAAGCCGCTGAAGTTATGAAAACGAAAATCGAAGAAGAAAAAATATTGATGAGAAAAGAAACGCAGCTGACAATTGACTTTAAAGACAACGAAAATTGGGAAGAAATATCAATAGTTGACCTGATAATAGCCTTTTCAAAGGTCGCAAAAGAAGTAGATAAATCAGTTTTTAAAGCGATAGAGATGGAAGAGATATCGATCGAGGACAAAATAAACGAAATAATGGATTATTTGAGTGATAACACGACATTACCGTTTAATCTATTATTTTCACCGGATTGTTCAAAAAATGTTCTGATAATTACTTTTCTTGCGCTTTTAGAGTTGGTAAAAATGAAAAAGATATATATATTGCAGCATAAACTATTTGGAACAATAAAGTTAACAAAGAGGGAAGAAAAGGTTTTTGAACAATAATAGTGATTATTCAGACAGAATCCAGTTTATCGAGGCATTGCTGTTTCTGGAGAATAGACCTGTAAACATAAAATTTATCTCAAAATTATCGGGACAAAGCGAAGAAGATATAAAGAATAGTATCACATTGCTGCAAAATAGATTGAGCAGCATTGAATCTTCACTGATTATTACTGAAAATGGTAAAGGGGATTACCATCTCACTATATCACCACTCCAGTATAATAAACTTTTTAAATACTACGACACCAGAAAAAAAACACGCCTCTCCACCCAGGCACTGGAGACTCTCGCTATCATAGCCTATAAACAACCGATAACACGAGTCGAAATTGAAAGTATAAGGGGAGTTCAGGTGGCACACATAATAAAAGTGCTTTTTGAAAACAAACTGGTCCGGTTTATGGGTAAAAAAGATTCACCTGGAAAACCAATGCTTTACGGGACAACAGCTAATTTCTTAAAATATTTTGGATTATTGAATATCAAGGACCTTCCTCCAATAAGTGAATTTGAAAAAACTTAGACGTACTTTACTTGATATATGTTATATTTGAAATATAATGTTATGCGATCTTTTTTAGTACCTTAATAACAATTTCCTTGTTTTTTTGGCAAGGAAATTCTTAAAATCAAGAATGTGGCTTGTCCACATTAGGGAGATGAAACGAAGTAAAATCGTTGTGTTAGTGAGACTGCAAAAACTCATATCTCATTATGGATATAGTTCACGAAGAAGGGCTGAAAAGCTGATTATTGCGGGAAAAGTCCGGGTTAACGGCATTGTGGCAAACGAGCTCGGTATCAAGGTACCAGGACTTTCTATTATTGAGATTGACGGAAATATAATAAATAGAGATATCCCCGTATTATACCTGATGCTTTATAAACCTGCTGGGTATATTTGCACGAAGAAAGACCCTGGGAATAGAAAAGATATTTACACTCTCATTAAGGAAGAGTATAATAATTTTGGTATTTTTTCTGTCGGGCGGCTTGACTATAGCTCAGAAGGACTGCTTCTAATAACAAATGACGGACATTTCTCTAATAATATAAGCCATCCGTCAAACGAGATAATGAAGAAGTACGAAGTTACCACGGATAAAGATATTCCGTATAAATCGATTGCTGCTTGGGAAAATGGAATATATATTAAAGGAATTAAGTACACTATTAGAGATTATGATAAATTTACGTCCAGAAGGGTCGTTCTTTCCCTTTACGAAGGAAAAAACAGGGAAATAAGAAGGTTGTTTGAAGAATTAAATATAAAAATCGTTCAATTAAAAAGAATTGCCATAGGGGCACTGGAACTCGGTGATCTGTCTGTAGGAAAGTATAGAGAATTGTCTGAAGACGAAGTTCGGATGTTTTTATAATAATTAGGTCTTGGTGCCACGCCGGGAGACCCGGCGTGGCCGGGCTTGCCCGATTTAGTCGTGGCCGAAGTTATCACCAAGACCTAATTAATTTACTAAACAGCAAGACAGGGTTTTATAAAATTGGTAATTGCGATTGACGGTCCCGCGGGAGCTGGAAAAAGTACAGTAGCAAAAAAAGTGGCCAAATTATTAGGTATGTTCTACCTTGATACCGGGGCCATGTACAGGGCGTTTACACATTATGTAATTGCCAAAAAGGCCGATCTGGACAATAAGTCAGAAATAAAAAAGCTCCTTGAAGGTTTCGAATTATCGATTTCTCAGGATAATGTCAGGGCCAACGGAAAGGACATTACAAAAGAAATAAGGTGGGAGAATGTTACAACTAATGTAAGTTATATTTCAAGTATTGATTTTGTTAGGAATAAAATGGTTGAACTTCAGCGAGAAATAGGTAAAAATAAAGATATAGTTGTAGAGGGCAGAGATATAGGCACAGTAGTTTTCCCGGATACCCGGTATAAATTCTATCTTGATGCAGATGTTGTTGAAAGAGCCAAAAGAAGATTAAAAGATAAAAAAAATGAAGAAAAAAAAGTTAGTATGTTAGCAATGAAGGAAAAGATACAAAAAAGAGATCAATATGACAGCACAAGAGATAATTCACCTCTAAAACAGGCAAATGACGCAGTTCTTATTGATTCAACACACATGACAATCGATGAAGTGTGTAAATATATAATAAATAAAGTAAAAGGATAAAGAACGGGAGTACAGTTTATGGATAGAGAGTCAGAAAACCCAAAAATTCCAAATTTAAATGAAGAAGATCTTGATAAGTCGAAAAATGATGCTGAAGAGGCCTTTAAAGAGGAATTTATCAAAGACCTTTCTTCATTTGTTGAAGGGGAATTAATAGAGGGTACAGTCGTAGCGGTCACAATGGATTCAGTGTTTATTGATATTGGTTATAAATCCGAGGGTGAGATTTCGATCTCGGAGTTTGACGGAAAACCTGAAATAAACGACAAGTTGAATGTAATGTTAATGAGAAAGGAGAACAGGGACGGCAGACTGGTTCTTTCAAAACAAAAAGCGGATGAGATTAAGACTTGGGATAATATTAGAGATTCTTTTAAAGAAGAGAAACCTGTTGATGGGAAAATAACAGAAGTTATTAAAGGCGGTTTTTCTGTTGACATAGAAGGTTTAAAGGCGTTCCTTCCGATTTCACAGCTTTCCAACAGGCGTGTGGAGGATGCTCAGTGTTATATAGGTACGGAACTTTTATTTAAAATAGATAAAATAAATGGGAAAAATAATATTGTACTTTCCCATAAAAAATACCTGGATGAACTTAATGCTCGAAAAACAGAAGAATATTTTAAAACCAAAAAGGAAGGGGACGTTGTTGAAGGAGTAATAAAAGATATTGTTAACTACGGGGCTTTTGTTAATTTAGGAAGTATTGATGGACTTTTACATGTAAATGATATGTCCTGGGGCAAAGTATCCAATCCGAACAAATACGTAGCTAAAGACGAGAAGCTGCGTCTCAAGATACTGTCAATGAATAAAGAAAATAAAAAAATATCCCTGGGTTTAAAACAGCTCAGTCCCGACCCATGGGAATCTTTTGAAGATAAGTATGCGAAAGGAATGAAATCTAAAGGCACTGTTACAAAACTGACAAACTTTGGAGCTTTTATTGAACTCGAAGACGGAATAGAAGGTCTTCTGCATATCTCCGAGCTTTCGTGGACAAAAAGAATCAATCATCCTAAGGAACTATTGAAAGTTGGTGATATCGTGGAAGTAATGCTGCTGGATTTTGATAAAAATAAAAGAACAATTTCTCTGGGACTTAAACAGGTTTTTCCGAATCCATGGGATGATATTGATGTACGTTACCCGGTCGGTTCAAAGACCCGGGCGACTGTCAGCAAAGTTACGAAATATGGTGCTTTTGTTGAAATGGAAGAGGGGATTGACGGGTTTATTCATGCAAGCGATATTTCATGGACTAAACAGGTAAAAACAGCATCAGATATCTTTAAAAAAGATAAAGTGCTTGTAGTGGTAATCCTTTCTATCGACAAGGAAGCCAGGAAAATACAGATCGGCTTAAAACAGTTAACGGAAAACCCGTGGGAAAACCTATTTTTAAAATATCCGAAGGGCAGTGTCGTTTCCGGTATAATAACAAGTGTTACGGATTTTGGTGTCTTTGTCAAGGTAGAGAAGGAAATTGAAGGGCTGATCCATATTTCGAAACTATCAAATGAAAAAATTGAAGACCCCAAAGATCATTTTAAAGTGGGAAATAAAGTTAAAGCAACCGTCCTCAATATTGACAAGGAAAAACAGAAAATCACCTTGAGCATTAAGGATTTTATCAACAGGCTCGAAGAAAAAGAAATGCAGAAGTATCTGGAAGATGATACAGCAAAAACCGGTTCAATTACTCTCGGAGATATAATAGATCTTTCAAAAATAGGAAAATAAATGGCATTTTCTACAAGAGAAAAAGATTTAGAAGAAATAATAAAAATCAGTACAATTATTAACTCTTCATTCGATATTAATGAAGTGTTGAGAAGAATTATGGATTCTGCAAATAAAGTTGTTAAAGCGAAAGCGAGCTCTCTCCTTCTCATAGATGAAACCGACAACACCCTGTATTTCCAGGTTGCCCTTGGTGATAAAGGTGATGAAGTTAAGAAATATAAATTAAAAATTGGTGAGGGAATTGCCGGCTGGGTAGCAAAATATTCAAAACCGCTGCTGGTACCTGATGTAAAGAATGATAAAAGGTTTTATAAAGATATTAGCAAACAAATTAATTTTGAAACGAAGTCAATATTGTGCGTCCCGCTTAAATTAAGAGATAGAACAATAGGCGTTCTTGAGGTAATAAATAAAAATGTAAACGATACATTCTCTTTGGACGATCAGGGTCTATTGGAGACATTTTCCAACCTGGCTGCCATTGCAATAGAGAATACAAGAAGCTATCATGACATTAGACTCGAGAATATAAACCTCAAAAATGAACTCATAAGTGATAAAATACCAACAAAGTTCATCGGTGAATCAAAGCTCATCAAAGAAAAACTCGAAATGGCTGATCAGGTCGCGGAAACCAACACAACTGTGCTGTTACTTGGTGAAAGCGGAACGGGTAAGGAATTATTCGCGGAGCAGATCCACTACAAAAGCACAAGGAGAAACAAATCTTTGATCAAGGTCAATTGCGCGGCAATTCCGGATACTCTTATTGAAACTGAACTTTTCGGGCATGTAAAAGGAGCTTTTACCGATGCCATATCCGATAAGTTGGGCAAGTTCGAGCTTGCCAACGGCGGGACCATATTTTTAGATGAGATAGGCGAGCTGTCATATTCAGTTCAATCAAAGCTATTGAGAGTTCTGCAGGACCGTATAATTCAAAAGGTGGGCGGAACAACATCAAAACAGGCAGATATCAGACTGATGGCTGCAACGAATAAAAACTTATATGAAGAAGTTAAACAAAACAGGTTTAGAGAGGATCTATTTTTTAGATTGAACGTTTTTCCAATTTTTATCCCGCCGCTTAGAGAAAGAAAAGAGGACATCCCGCTTTTAGCTGATTCTTTTTTAAAAAGATTTAATCAGGAGCTCAAGAAGAATATTAAGGGTTTTACAAATGAGGCAGTGAATATCCTTACAGGTTATTTCTGGCCGGGAAATGTGAGAGAGCTTCAGAATGTGATCGAACGATCGGTTGTACTCTGTAAAGATGAAATGATCAGCAGAAAAGACCTTTTTCTCGGCACAGAAAACATGTCTTTTAAAAGTATGGATATGGATGCGATCCTTACCTTGAGAGAAGCTGTTAATAATTTTAAAAGAGATTACATAATTAAGGTTTTGGAAAAAACCGGCTGGAAGCAGACAAAAGCTTCTGTTGTATTAAAAATACAACGGACCTATCTCTCACGCCTTATAAGTGAACTCAATATCAGCAAAATTTAATCAAACACTTTTTAGATTTTAATTAGAATTATTCAAATAATTAAATTATAATTACAGTTGGAGGAATACCAGTGTCTAAAGTTCGGGGCAAAACAGAACATATTGATATTTTTTCAAAGATTTCAAAACATATCGAGCTTTTTATAATAAAATATTTAAAGGTCATTGTTATCTCTGTATCGGTTGTCGTTGTCGCACTTGCTCTGTATTTTTCTATAGAACGGGTCTATTTAAAAAAAGAGGAGAAAGCCGATAACACTTTCGGTAAAGTATATTTAGTGTACAAAGGGATAATAAATGAGAAGGAGGAGGAAACTGGAGAAGGGGAAATAGCTGAAAAACTTATGGAACTAAATGAAGACTTTAAAATCGTATTAAATGATTACCCTAATTCAAAAGCAGCAATGAAAAGTGCTTATTTAATAGGGAACAGCCTTTTTAATTCCGGTAAATATGAAGAAGCCATAGCATTTTATAAAAAGGGATATTCAAAGAAAGGCAGGAAATATTATATATCTTTGTTATGCCTGATAAACGAAGCAAGCAGTTATGAGCAGCTGGAGAATTATGAAAAAGCCGAGCAGGTATATAAAAAAATATTAAGCGAATTTAGCGAAGATTTTATAATACCATTTACACTGTACAATCTTGGTCAAATCCATGAAAAACAGAACAAATTACAGAATGCAACTGAACAATACTCTGCAATTGTTTCGGAGTATGATTGGAGCAGCTGGAAACAGTTCGCGGAAAAAAAGCTGCTTCTCATAAAAAATTTTCAGCTGTAGCATCTCAACCAATGAACGGGGTAAAAAACGATGGCAAAAAAGAAAAAGAGTAAAATATTTTCCTCAAAAAATATGAGTCTTTTTATTGGTGTGATAATAATAATTTTTATAATTGTTTTATTAAAATATACGATTATTATTGATGTAATTGAAGCCAAATCAATGGACCTCAATTTTTTTATGACCGACGTTTTTCACAGACCCGAAGAAATCAGTGAAGGTGTATATAAAATTAACAAAGCAAAGGGGCTGAGAAACGATATTGCTATCTTCGGATTTGATGAAAAAAGCCTCGAAATTCTCGGAAGGTTTCCATGGAGACGCTCTGTTTACGCCGAATTTCTGGAAAATATCAACAAAGACAGTAAAACGAGTCCGAAAGGGGTCCTGATCGACGTTCTGTTTACTGAAAATTCTCAGTCTCCCGAACAGGACCAGATACTGGCTGACGCGCTAGGCAAGTACCGGAAAAACACTGTAGTTGACATGTTAGCCGCAGTAAGTAAAAAAATCCCGACAGTAAACCAGGAAACCATGGAAAGAATTGAAATGATAAAACCCCTGGGTACACCGGCAAAAGATGACCACACGCAGTTTGTAGATATTATAACCCCCCCCATAAAGAGGATCATCAGCAGTGGTGTAAATATTGCCCCTGCAACATCACTGAGCGGTTTGAACCCAAGGCTTGCGGCGAAAAACGCTGACAAGACAATAAGAAGGTTCGCACTTGTCGTAAAGATCAATGATGCTTACTATCCATCCACAGTTTTAAAGATGGCAATGCTCTACTACGGCGTAAAATTAGAAGACCTTGAAATCAACATGGGTGAAAATATTGTAATACACAACGCGATAATACCGAAGTCCGATACGGGGACTGAAACAGCATTGAAAGGGGACGTGATCATTCCAATAGACAGGCAGGGTACTATTCTCATCAATTTTTATGGAAGGGGAGGTTCATTTACAGTAAGGTCCTTTTCGGATATAGTTGAAGGAAAAGTGAGCACCAAGTACTTTAAAGATAAAATATTCCTGGCGGGTGTTTACGCGGAAGGTTTACAGGATATACACGAAACCCCTTATGGTAAAATGTATGGGGTTGAAATGATGGCAAACGCGGTAACCCAGTTGATAAACAGGGATTTTATTCTTTTTTCTGAAGATTATATTGATATTCTGCTGATAGTGTTCTTTGGCCTTATTATCAGCTACATTGTCGGTCGAAAATCAATTCTATTGAGCTATATAGCTACAATTGCTCTTGTAGCTGTTTACTTTTTTGCGGTTGTATTTATTTTTGACAATTACAGATACGTCCTGAATTTAAGCGCACCGCTCATTACAAGCATAATTACTCTTTTTAGTATGATCGCCTATCGTATACTAACGGAAGAAAAGGAAAAGAAAGTAATTCAAGGCATGTTTTCAAACTATGTCAGCAAGAGTATTGTTGATGAGCTGCTTAAACATCCCGAAAAACTTGAACTCGGCGGGGAGGATAAGGGTATCACCGTTCTGTTTTCCGATATACGCGGGTTTACGACTCTATCTGAGAAGCTAACCCCCCAGGAGCTTGTAACTCACCTGAATGAATATTTATCGGCAATGACTGATATAATATTTAAATACGAAGGCACGCTGGACAAATATGTAGGTGATGAAATTATGGCTTTCTGGAACGCGCCTCTGGAGCAGGAAAACCATGCTGAACTTGCGTCCCTCGCTGCTCTTGAAATGATGACAAAACTGCATAGTCTTAACGAAAACTGGCCGGAAGCAAAAAAGCTCAATATCGGTATCGGTCTTAACACAGGTCTTATGACAGTCGGAAACATGGGTTCGCAGAGCAGAATGGATTACACTCTTATGGGAGATAATGTTAACCTCGGGGCAAGACTTGAAGGCACAAACAAAATTTACGGTACAAACATAATAATCAGTGAATATACCTATGCCGTTATAAAAGATCAATTCATCTGTAGAGAGCTTGACACTATTAAGGTAAAAGGAAAATCAAAGCCTGTACAGATATTTGAAGTATTAGATACAGTTTAATTTGTTCTTGCGATACGGGCTTTTCCTTCGTCAAAACTCGTAACAAATTTGAATTGACTTTTAAAAATTAATTTTATACATTTGATGCATACGATTTGTCTGATTGATATCGGGGGATTTGATAGTGCCTACCTACGAATACAAATGCAATAAATGTGAAGAGCTCTTTGAAATATTCCAGAGAATAACAGCTTCGCCTCTAAAAGAATGCTCTGTATGCGGGGGAGAACTGAGAAGACTAATAAGCGGAGGCGCTGGAATTATTTTTAAAGGCAGCGGATTTTACTCAACAGACAATAGGTCAACACCAGAATCAACTTTAGCTTCAAAGGAAAACCAGGAAAGGTCAGAAAAAAAAGATACTTCTTCGAAAGATACTTCTTCAAAAGATACTTCTTCAAAAGATACTGCGAAAAAAAATGAAAGTACTACATCTGGAAAAAAGACCGATAGCAAGGTCAAGTAATAAACCATACCTTTAGAAAAATTAAAATCTGTTTTTATATCAATAGTTTTTAAATATCTACTTTAAACAAGAAAGA
>SDBT01014082.1_pt1 | contig 12774 bp, 9 predicted proteins | sample 2277101 | NCBI WGS metagenome assembly SDBT01 (sample SAMN10404973, study PRJNA504765) | marine sediment metagenome | isolation source: marine sediment core GS10_PC15, 103 cmbsf | place: Arctic Ocean: Southern Knipovich Ridge | collected 2010 | reverse complement strand
TTCCGATGCCTTGCCGACAATGGTGACCACATTGACACCGGCCAGAAACAGAGATGCCAGCCCGATATCCTTTTCCGCCTGAAGTGCGCGACGTGATCCTGGTCGTCAGAGAAGGTGCCGCCGGAAGTGCAATCGTTCGTCGCCTCGCGGTTGACCTCTCATGCTCGGGAACTCTCCGGCGCGTTGTGCCGTTTGCAGGCCACCGGCGAGGCGTTGGGCAAGCCGATCGGACTGGCTATGGCCGAGGAGGCGTTGGCCGAGATGATCCGTCACAGCGGTCCGGCCGTGCGGTTGCCGGATATCGAACGGGCGGTGTGCGACGTGTTCGGTATCGACGCGGGCAGTCTGCACTCGGGGGCCAAGGCCAAGCGGGTCAGCCATCCGCGAATGCTGGCGATGTGGCTTGCCCGAAAGCACACCAGGGCGGCCTTGACCGAGATCGGTCAATTCTTCGGACGCCGCAGTCACAGCACGGTAATTTCCGCCCAGCGGCGCGTCGACGGCTGGATGGCCGACGGAGAGACGATCCGCCTGGCCGACACCGCCTGCGACGTCGACGACGCCATCCGTCAGGTCGAGCGTCATCTGCGGGCGGGGTAACGAGACAACACCGCCCTCGCAAGAGACAAGCAACTTCGCCCTCGCAAGAGACAATAGCCGGCGGCTAACAGCCGGCGGGCCGGTGACACGTATCGGACAGCATGCCACCGCCCCCGCCGGGCGTTGCCCGCCGGCTATGGGAGAGAGGCAGGTTGCCCGGGAACCTTTTGGCGGCGAACTACGTCTTACGTGGTGTAGACGTCCATTCCAAAAGGAGACCCGCCCATGAAAATCGCCTTGGTAGGCCCCGAATTGGAGGAAAACCTTGCCCTGCGCTATCTGCACGCCGCCTTGGGGCGGGCCGGGCACGCCGCCGAAATATACGATTTTCACGCCGCCGAGCAGATCCCCGACCTGACCGACCGGATCGCGGCCGATCGGCCCGATGTGGTCGGCCTCTCGATGGTCTTCACCGCCCGCGCCCGCGAGTTCATCAGCCTGGCCGAGCAGCTTCGACACGCCGGCTATCGGGGGCACGTCACGGCCGGTGGTCACTTCGCTTCGTTCCATGCCCGAGAGGTCCTTGAAGACCATCCGGCGCTCGATTCGATCATCCACGGCGAAGGCGAGGAAGCGATCGTCGAACTTGCCGAGAACCTCGAACGTCTCGGGCGAGTTGCGGGACTGACTTGGCGAGACGCCGACGGGCAGATTCAGGATACGCCACGGCGGGCGAATCTCGACGACCTCGACTCGCGTGCCTTTCCCACGCGACCGGACGCCTTTCAGAACTACTTCGGCCTGCCGATCGCCAACATGCTCGGTAGCCGCGGCTGCTACGGCAACTGCCACTTTTGCTCGATCAACGCCTGGCACCGCCAAAACGGCGGTAAGCGGTTTCGGCAGCGGGACGTCCGCCACGTGGCCCGGGAGATGGCTGGGCTCCATCACGACCACGGCGTGCGGATCTTCAACTTCCACGACGACAACTTCTTCCTGCCCGGCAAGCAAGCCAACCTGGCACGGCTTGGCGAGTTGAAGCGACAGCTCGACGCGCACCGCGTCGGCCGAATCGCCCTGCAAGTGAAGGCCCGGCCCGACAGCGTCGATACGGACGTGATCGCGCGGCTGAAACAGATCGGACTGTTCCGAGTTTTTCTTGGCGTGGAGACCAACGCCGTGGCCGGGCTGAAGACGCTCGGCCGCGAAACCGAGCGGCGGCAGAACCATCAGGCCTTGCGCGTGCTGGCACGCCACGGCATCCACACCTGTTTCAACCTGCTGATGTTCGATCCCGAAGCCCGTCTGGCCGATCTCTGGGAAAACATCCGCTTCATCCGCCGCCATGCCCGCTTTCCGTTGAATTTCTGCCGCGTGGAGGTCTACGCCGGCACCGAGATCGAGCGGCGGCTGCGACGCGAGAACCGATTGCTGGGCAGCTACTTCGGCCGTCACTATCGCATCGCCGCCGAGAACGTCCAGCGGGCCTACGAAATGTTTCGCGAGATCTTCACGCCGCGGAACTTCGCTGCCGAAGGAGCCAACCACTTGGCGATGGCCGTCGACTACGAGTTCCACCTGCTGCGGCACTTCTATCCAGCGCGGGCGGACGGACGGCTGGAAAGGACGGTCAAGGGCCTCATCGCGCGGCTGAATCTCAACAACGCCGAACTGCTCGGGCGGATCTGCCGATTGGTCGGCGCACCGCGGCAGCCTTCGCAAGGGCGCGTCGATGAGTTGACCGCGGAACTGACTCAGCGGCGTGCAGCGTTCGACGACGCCATGGCCGAGCAGGTGCGGCACCTGCGATCGCGGATCTGGGAGTCGGGCACGTCGCCGTCGTCGGCAAAGAGAGGCGTGTTGTCGACTGCGGCCTCGGTGGCTGCGGCTGCGGGCGTTTGTACGGCGACGCTTGCGCTGGGCTCGCCGGCGGATGAATCGGCCCCGCCTCAACTGGCGTTGAGGCCGCCCGTGTTGACGCCGCCTTGCGAAATGATCCCGTGGCCGCTGCCGCCTGACGTACTAAAGTCGTTCGACGTACCAACACAACCGTTCAAGTTGGACGTGGTGCTCGGCGCGGCGGTCTTCTCCCCGCAGGACACCGTTCGATTGCGGCGCGTGGCCGATGAGAAGCATCTCAAGGCCGCCCGTACGCTGGCCGAGTCGATGCAGTTGGCCGACAGGTCGGTGTCGGTCAAACTTGTCGTTGACAAGCAGGGCAAGACGACCTTCTGCCGCGCCGAGATGCACCGCGTTCGCGGAGAAGAGGCTCGCGGGAAACACGCCGAATACTGCCGGGAACTCGAACAAGTGGCCAAGCTTACGTGGAAGTTTCCCGCCATGGAGCGCGCCGGTACTTGCACGTTCACGCTGAACTTCGCCCTGCCGGCGCTCTCGCCCGAACAAACCGCCAAGGTGAAGACCTTCGCCGACGCCCGATGCCTGTTGGCTGCCCAACAAGACGCCGCAAAGAAATGGCTGGCCGGCTCGGTGGCAGCCGTCTACCTGGAGTTAGACAAGAGGGGTAAGGTCACCCGGTGTACCGTCCAGACACAGCCCGACCCGATGAATCTGCCCAAGCCGTCGGGCAAGGCGAAGCCGCCCACGACGCCTGAAACCCGCAACGCGGCCGAGCGTCAGAAGCAACTTCAAGCGATCATCCGCCCGTTGCGTTTCCCGGGCGTCATGCAAGCCGGTCACTGCACGATCCTCTTGGGGGCCAAGCTGCCCGACGTGCTCAAGCCACCGCCACCGGTCAAGCCACCACCCCATTGGCACATGTTCGAGTTGGCCCCCCGCCACCTCGACGTACCGGACAAGAAGGGGCAGCAGAGGTAGCCCCGATTATTCATGGACCGTTTGTAGTGACCGCATTCATGCGGTTCCGGCATTCTTGCCGGCCCCTCGCAAGAGACAATAGCCGGCGGCTAACAGCCGGCGGGCCGGTAGCATGCGCGACGCGACCCACCACCGCCCCCGCCGGGCGTTGCCCGCCGGCTATTGGGGCTGTTGGCGCGTGGCAATTGCCGCGACTGCCGACTGGTATCGCTAGAAAATCGTGTAGATGAACGGTGCCGCGCCGGTGCTGGCAAACACTGCCACTGCTCCGATGGTGGCCAGCACGATCACGATCGGCAGTAGCCACCACTTCTTGTTCTCTTTGAGGAACACCCAGAACTCCTGGGGCAGCGACATGGCCCGCTGTTCGGCCGCTTTTTCAAACTTGGTCGGTTCGGTCATTGCGGTTCATCCTTCGTAGTTTCTCGTAGTGCAGGCGGCTCGCCTGCCTTAGGTTTTCGTAGGGTAGGCGTCCCGCCTGCCTTATTGCTACAGGCGGGACGCCTGTGCTACGACTGTCACAGGCGGGCCGCCTGTGCTACGACTGTCACAGGCGGGCCGCCTGTGCTACGACTGTCGCAGATAAGCGGACGCGTCGCGCGGCTGTTTTTTTGGTTGCCAGTAACTGCCGGCCTCCCGGTCGAGCTTGCGTTGCAGCGCATCGCGGCCGACGAGCCGAAAAAACAAACCAATCGGCACGATCAGACCGAAGAAGACCACCGCCATGGCCAACTCGCCGATCACCATGCCGATCGGAATCGTCACCAGCGTCAGGCCGATGAAGACCGGCTTCAGCCCGCGCGGATAGACCCATCCGACGACGGCCAACGCGGCGCCGGTCGCGGCAGTGACTGCGATCGCTGCTAGGTTCCCACCGCTCCACAACCAACCCAAGGCCGGCAGCGCCACCAGCGCGATCATCCCGAACTGCCGCAGTTGCCGGTCGGTCGGGCTCCAGTTCATCTCGACGAGTTTCATGGTCAATCCAATCCGAATTGGGCCAGATGCTGGGCACGGGCCTTCTCGTCCGTCTGCTGCTTCTGGTCCTCTTTCAATAACACCTGCCGGCCCACGACCAACACGTCCATGTCGGTCATCATAAAACAATCGTAGGCTTCTTGCGGCGTGCAGACAATCGGCTCGCTGCGAACGTTGAAACTCGTGTTGATCAGCACCGGACAGCCCGTCTTTTCGTAAAAACTGGTCAGCAACCGGTGCAGGTCCGGGTGACGCTCGGTGTCGATCGTCTGCACTCGGGCCGAATAGTCAATGTGCGTGACTGCCGGAATGCTCGACCGCTTGTGGTGCAGCTTGTCGATGCCGAACGCCTGCCGGCTGTCGTCGTCCGGTTCCGTGCGTATCGACTCCTGAACCGGGGCCACCAGCAGCATGTAGGGACTGTCTTCGTGCGGGCGCATCTGGAAGTATTCGTCGACGTGCTCGCGGAGTACGATCGGTGCGAAGGGGCGAAACGACTCGCGGAACTTGATCTTGAGGTTCATCACCGACTGCATCTTCTCGCTACGGGCGTCGCCAAGGATGCTCCGCGCTCCCAACGCCCGCGGACCGAACTCCATCCGGCCCTGGAACCACCCGACCACCTTATCGCGGGCCAACAGCGACGCCACCTCGTCGCAGAGATGCTCTTCGTCGGCGGCAGTCGTGTAGACGGCGTCGTGCCGTTGAAGCGTCTCGACGATTTCGTCGTCGCTGAACGTCGGGCCCAACAGCGAACCGTGTTGCCGATCGCCGGTCGATGGCTGGCGCGGGTTCTCGAGCAATTGATACCAGACGAACAGCGCGGTGCCCAGCGCGCCGCCGGCGTCGCCCGCGGCCGGTTGAATCCAGATTCGCTCGAAGGGTCCCTCGCGGAGAATCCGCCCGTTGCCGACGCAGTTCAATGCCACGCCGCCGGCCAACACCAGGTTCTTGATGCCCGTTTCCTCGTGTACGTGCCGAGCCGTCCGCAGCATGGTTTCCTCGGTCACCGCCTGGATCGACGCGGCCAGATCCATCTCGCGCTGAGTGATCTGCGACTCGGGTTTCCGCGGCGGACCGCCAAAAAGCTTGTCGAACCGCTTCGATGTCATCGTTAGCCCCTGGCAGTAGTTGAAATACTGCATGTCCATGCGATACGATCCGTCCTGCTTCAGATCGATCAGGTGGTCGAGAATCAGGTCCTTGTAGACGGGCCGGCCGTAAGGGGCCAGTCCCATCAGCTTGTACTCACCGCTGTTGACGCGGAAGCCCGTGTAGTAGGTGAAGGCCGAGTAGAGCAGGCCGAGCGAATGTGGGAAGCGGATCTCCTGCCGCAACTCGATCCGGTTACCCCGGCCGACACCGTAGCAGGTCGTCGACCACTCGCCCACGCCGTCGAACGTGACGATCGCGGCCTCGTCGAACGGCGACGGGAAGAACGCGGCGGCGGCGTGCGATTCGTGGTGATCGGTAAAGGCGTAGCGTCCCCGGTAGCGGCCGTGCAGTCCCTTGCCCATCTCGCGCGGCAAGTGCAACTTCTGCGTGAGCCACAGCGGCATCGCCTGGCGGAACGACCGGTAGCCGGCCGGCACGAACGACACGTAGGTCTCCAACAGCCGCTCGAATTTCGTCAGCGGTTTGTCGTAGAACGCGACGTAGTCGAGGTCTTCCGGGGCGAGACCCGCGGTGTCCAGGCAGAAGTCGACGGCGTGCTGCGGGAAGCGGTGATCGTGCTTGTTGCGCGTGAACCGTTCCTCTTGCGCGGCAGCGATAATCTCGCCGTCGACCACCAGCGCGGCAGCCGAGTCGTGATAGAAAGCCGAAATGCCGAGAATGGCTGTCATTGATGTCTGTACGGGGGATGTCTGCTCTGGGGTCGTTTCCCCCCGCGATGGCCGCGGCTCCTGCGGGAAGCCCGGTCCACGACTGTCGGGAAGAATACGGATACTGGGACGAGCATGATAATCCGCCAGCCGCGGCGACGTCAACGCCAGAATCCCCCTCCCGAGTGGTAGCCGCAGCCGAGACGCCTGAGCCACGGTTGACGGCAGGGACCTCGACCGTAGAATGATCGTGGCGGCCGATTGACGACGGGAAGGATCGGTCGCCGCTGTGACGTTTTACCCGAATTTGCCTCCGTTCGTCCCGGAAAAATCGTCGACTGACCGCCGCCGGAGCCGCGCGAGGGACTACAACTGCAAGGAGATCGGTTACATGGCCAACGTGAGTGAATTGTCCGATGCGGATTTTGAGGCCGAAGTCTTGCAGTCGGCTGAGCCGGTACTGGTCGACTTCTGGGCACCCTGGTGCGGGCCTTGCCGGATGGTGGCTCCGCTGGTCGAAGAGTTGGCCGCCGAAAATGCCGAGACTATCAAGGTCGCAAAGCTGAACGTCGACGACAGCCCCAAGACGGCTGCCACCTATGCAGTCAGCAGTATTCCCACGATAATGATCTTCAAGGGCGGCGACGTGGTCGAGCGATTCGTCGGTGTTCAGCCCAAGAACCGGCTCCAAGAGGCCATCGATCAAGCGATCGAATAGCCTCTCGATATTGTAAGGTGGGTCGTGATTGTAGGGTGGGTCGAGGCACGAGACCCACGCGTGGATACCGATCTCCAGCGTCACGCGTGGGTCTCATGCCTCGACCCACCCTACTGTCCTATGCTGTGCATATTGCCCTCTTTGTGCGGCCGCTAGCCTCCGACGGGGCCCATCTGCCGCTTCGAGTCAACTTGGACCGCTTTCGTGCCGATCAAGGAATCTGGGGGAACCTTACCGATTGCGCTGAGTTTGACGCTGCGGAGCCGTGGGAGAATGTCCAAGTCCAACCCCAAGAAACAGCCGAAACGGTCCGTTGGCCGGGAAAAAAAGGCTGTGGCAACGACCCGCCTCGATGCGGCCCATCAGCCGGCCAACCGGCAGCAGCCCGCCGACGTCGTAGCGGAGCCCGAGTCGGCAAAGGTTCCTGCCGGGGAGTCGGTGACCGAACGACTTCGCGTGCAGGCGAATCAACTGGCGATGCATCTGCGGTCACGTCAAGGTGAAATCGACCATCGCGAGGCCCAGATCAACTCTCGGGTGGCCCAGTTGGAAAACGACTCGCGGACCGCCCGGCTGTGGCTAGGTGAGCGCGAGACGGAGTTGAATCGTCGCGGCGAGCAGGTTGATCGGCAGCAGGAACAACTCGAGCAGCGGCTCGAACGACTTGCGGCTACCGAGGCCGAACGGTCGAAGGGACAAGATACCGCCACGCAGCAGCAGGCGGAGGCGGCCGATTTGGCCCGGCGGGAGGCGGCACTGAAGCGGGAGCAGAAGAATCTGGAAGATCAGCGGCAACGCCAAGCCGTCGAAGCCCGTGCCGAGAAGTCCCGTGCCGAGAAGTCCCGTGCCGAGAAGTCCCGTCAGCGGTCCACCGAGCCGGGTCCCGAACTGGCGGCCCGCGAGGAGGCGCTACTGGAGCGAGAGAGCCGGCTGGAAGCCGCAGAGACCACCCTGGAGCAGGCCCGAACGGAAACCGAGGCATTGCGCAAGCGGCTCGACGGGCAACGCCGCAAGCAGCGCGAAGAAGGCCGACTATTGCAGGAGCGGGTTGCCGCCGAGCAACACCGTGCGATGGCCGACTTGGAGAAGCAGCAGCAGGCGGTCGAGCGGCGGAGCGAGCACGTCGATCAATGCCGCTCCGCGCTGGAACAGCTTCGCACGGAACTGGGGCGAATGCACCGGGAGACATTGGAGATCCGTCTGGCTACCGAAGAGTTGTGGGTCCAGCTTTCCGGCGTCGCCCCACCGGCCGCCTTGACCCAATCGCTCGGCCGAATCCGATCTAAATTGGCCGATCAGTATCGCTCTGCCAACGCCGATTTGCAGCAGCAGAAATCGGAGATCGAAAAACTCCGCACTCAGATGCGGCAGCAGTACGACAAGTTGGTACGTCAGAAGCAGGAGTTCGACCGGTGGGCCACAACCCAAAGGGAAGAGGCCCAGCAGCAAGCCACCCGGTTAATCGCCCGCGAAAGACAACTCGAACAGAGAGAGACGGAGCTGGCCGACCATATCGATCGTTGGGAGGCGGAACGCCTGGGGTACGAACAGGAGATCCGTCGTTTGCATGCGCAAACCAACGAGCGGGAACCGGTCGCGGCCGTGTAAGGGACAGCCTGCTCACGTTTATCTCACGGCGCGTTTTTCCCGCGACGCGTTTTTCCCGCGACGCGTTGCGTCCCGGCTATTCCCCCTCTAAACGCTCACTTCCTGCTCAGCGAAGCGGTCGTGTCTTTGTCCGGCTTAGAGCGTTTCTTGATCCGCCGGGCGGCCTTTTCGACGACTTTCTTGGCGGCGGCTAATTCCTTCTTCGAGTAAGTCGGTGTCTTGACAAACACGGGTCGGATTTTGGCTAACTGCTGCCAACTCATGTCGTTGTTCAGGTGCCAGGCGGCCAACTGGGCAATCCGCTGTGAAACCTCACCCCGGCCGAGCATTGCGCAGACCTCGACCACCTCGGGCTTCTCGGTCACCTCGTCGATCGGCTTGATCTGATACTTGATCAGGGGTTTGGGGTCCGGCTTGCCGTGTTCGAGGCAAACGCTTCGCAGTTTCAGTCGGCAGACCTTCTCAGGCGGCAGGTTGAACATCGGCCCGGGTCCCAGGTTGGGGCCACCCTGGTTCTGTCCCGGTATGTTCATCATGCCCGGGTTCATGAAGGGATTGTTGTTGTTCCGCCCTTGTCCAATGCCGACTTGCTGGGGTACGTTGTTCTGGTTGTTCTGCTGGCCGAAGTCAAACTGGCTCAGCACGGGCACGCCGGCAAAGGCCTCGGGTAGTTGGACGTTCAACGGCCGATCGGTCTTGTTGGTGACGATCAGCCGGCACTTGGCCGAGCTCTTGGCGATCAGTTCGACGTCGATCAACCCCTTCTCGACGGCCGCAAAGATCTCGACGATCTCCCCCTTGGGCAGCGTCTTCTTCCGAGGACCGTCACCGGCCAGCAGCGTCGCAGATAGCGACATCGCGGCGATCCAGACAATAGACCCGAGAAACCACCCCTCACGACAGAATTGTCGCATGACAAAACCTCCTCTTGCGTTGCCTTGCCCGACGGGAGGCCAATCCGTCTACGGCTGAGTGTAACAGATTTCGCGGGAAAAGCCAAGCCCCGCCGACAGGTTGCATAGGTGGGTATCGCAAGAGAACAAGAGGGGGTTACGTAGCCGGATGAACCGGTTAGATGTTCCCCACTTTTTTTGTCCGGTGGCAAGGTTTCGACGTTGGCGAATGTTTCCCTTTTTCGGAACGTGTTGTGTGTCAACGGGTTGCGTCGAGGGGCCGTTTTGCGAATCGCTCCGAAAACCAACTTTTCCCCGCCCTTCGATTTTTCGCAACGCTCACGAACCCGGTCGGCTGCATTGTAAGGCGTTGGCAGCACGCGACTTGCGACGATCCCTCGGGGCTTGACGGCAGTGCGTGGCAGTGTACATTCGTGCGGTTTTCGCTGATTGTAAGTGGTTGTCTCGTCGCAACTTAGCCAAATTATCCCCGGTTTTTCTTGATTTCGCGTTCTCAAACGGAAAGGTTTCAAATCGGCCTCTTCTAGGATGGGTTTCCAAGGCGTCACCTTTCGTAGGATGGGTTTCCAAGGCGTCACCTTTCGTAGGATGGGCTTCCAGCCCGTCACCTTTCGTAAAACGTGCTTCCAGCCCACGCAACGGTACCGGATACAACGTATCGTGTCGTGGGCGTCTATTCCAGCCGAATTCTTGGGCCACTTTGGATTGCGCACCGGACACTTGGTTCTTAGATCGCCCGAATGACGTAGTGATCCCAATCCTCTTGCTGCAAGCATCACCGACGATTTTGCGAAAGAATCTTTTCCAAGGGCAAAGCTCTCTGCGCAAAAATCATCGCTGCCACCCGGTTTCCACATCCGCCTTCCGCCTCGTCCGTTCAAACGGCGGGGGCACCCGCCTACACCCAATCGCCCTCTCATCCTCAGAAGCCCCCGAGTTCACCTCGGGGGAGTTTCACCTTCAGCCTACGCGCGGCGTTCCAGTGTTCTTGGATACTCGGATCGAGACGGCAATCATGCATGTCCTTATTCTCTGGCCGTCCAGGTGATATAAAAGGCGATTGGATCGTCATGGTTCATAACGATGTTCCGTACCAGAGGATCCCCATGCGGGTGAATTGTACGAGTACGAGGGTCATTGTATTGGTCGAAACCGACGTTTGATAGAACCGAACGGACGTTTTAACAGAACCGGGGGCTAACGCCCGGCGGCTGATCGCCCGGCGGCTGATCGCCCGGCGGCTGATCGAAATCAGCCGCAACGCGTTAGCGTCCGGTTTTTGGGGTGGACGGAACGGACGTTTTGACCTTCCGCCCGAGGCTAGGGGGTGGAAGTAATAGTACACGTCGTTCTAGTCGTGACAATAGCCTCGGGCGGCAGCCCGTGGACGTGTGCCTAAACATTCACACCACCAACTCCAAACAACCGGACGCTAACGCGTGGCGGCTGATCGTATTCCCCCAACGAAAAAACGCGGGTGGCACGGACACTTTGCCGCAAGACGCGTTGCCATTTCTGACGCTTGTTCGGCAAATGTGTCCGTGTTGCGTAGCAACAAGAGGATCGTCAGGAGAATATCCACTCCAGCGGTACGCCGACCGACTTGCCGCCGTCGAAATACCGGGCCGAGCTCCAAGCCCAGTCCACTGCCTTCTCGACCAATCCGGCGCGGACCGGATTCAGGTGCATGTAGTCGAGTTTTTCGACGGCCTTCTTCTCAGAGTATAGATTGAAAGGATAGTACCTTGGCTGCCAGAAGGGATCTTTCCGGTCGATTGTCTTGAAGTAGCCGGCCAATTGACCACGCACAAGCTTCTTCAATTGCAGGCTCGACTTCTGCTTCCATTGCTTCATGAAGTGGCTCAGTCGTCCCGACTCGTGAAACCAAACGATCGCATGGACGTGGTCGGGCATGACCACGAAACCGCAACAGGTTCCCTCATGGGAGGCCAACTCGATCGCCAGCAGGCTAATCACGACCTGGCGAGCCCGGGCGTGATCCAACAGACGGCGACGTTGGTAACAGGAAAACGTGATAAACTGGGCATGCAACTCGTCATCGTAGATACGTCGTCTGGACATTGCCGCATTGTCGCACGGTCATAGGAGGAGTACAATCCTCTTGTTGCTACGCAACACGGACACATTTGCCGAATAAGCGTGTCAAGTGGCAACGCCCTTTGCGGCAAAGTGTCCGTGCCACCCGCGTTGACGTTGCCACTTCAATACGCGTTTTCGGAAAAACGTCGGGGTGACGGAGTCAGAAGAGGAAGATGTCTCACGCAAAGCCGCCAAGACGCAAAGAAAGGAAGGCTCTTCCGGAGAATCTGTGGGTGAATTGAGGGCATTTCGCGGGATTGAAGGTCAGGTTTTCTAAGGAAAGGGAGGACAAAAAGAATCGGGTTGTTTGGAAAACAGCCTCCTCGCGGGTGGCCGAGCCGATTCCCCGCGGCAGGGCCGGCCACTTGCTTCGGCTTGTTCGGGCAGTCGTCTGGGGGACGGAGAAAACGGTCGGCGGGTTCTGGGTTACCGCGACCACCCGTGGGTGGCACGGCCGTTCTGGGTGGCACCGATGATTTTTTCGCGGAAGACTTTGCCATACGATTCGATTCTTTCGCAAAATCGTCGGGTTGCTTGCAACAAGATGATCGGACCTCGTCAAAACACCCAACGCGAGCGGCTCCGCGACGGACTTCCTCTGCTCATGGTATCGGACCGGAACTCTGATCCTGGAAGAGATCGACGTGCCGTTAGATGTTGGAGGCTACCCCACGCAACGCAGTGCGTGGGCGTTTCAGACTACCCACTCCCCACTCCCCACTCCCCACTCCCCACTCCCCACTCCCCACTACCCACTACCCACCGCTCACTCAAAGTCGCAATCCATCCCCAGCCGCATCTTCAACTGGTCGAACTGTCGCATGTATTGATCGCTGGAGGAGTGGACGTGTTCGGCCTCGGTGATGAACTTCAACTGTTCGTCGCAGCGAACGTTTCGCTGGCTGAGGATGTCCTCGAACGCATCGAGTTGCTCGCCGTAGATAATCAGCAGCTTGTGCTCGTCGAACTGGATTTCCTGCGGGATACCCGGGTTGAGCACGGCCAATCCGGTGCAGCCGTCGTTGAGCAACAACTCCTCGAACTCCCAGAGCACGCTTTTCAGCACTGGCAGATCGATATGCTCGCGGTAGAGATCGGTGTGTCCCTTGTTGTCGCGGTTGTGGCTGGTTTCCAGGACCACGTCGACGACGTTCCCCAAGGGGTCCAGCACGTCCATGAAGGCCTCGAACAGACGCTCGCCGGAGACGGCGCTCATCAGCACGGGCACGCTGGTTTGACTCTGTTCGTCGTGGTA
>SDBT01014081.1_pt1 | contig 12775 bp, 9 predicted proteins | sample 2277101 | NCBI WGS metagenome assembly SDBT01 (sample SAMN10404973, study PRJNA504765) | marine sediment metagenome | isolation source: marine sediment core GS10_PC15, 103 cmbsf | place: Arctic Ocean: Southern Knipovich Ridge | collected 2010 | reverse complement strand
AATCGCTGGATAAGCCTCATAACCAAAAAACTTGAAAGAGAAAGAACGATCAAAACCATGAAATCATACTATAATATAAATGTAATTTTTGGTCAAAAAAATTGACAATAATTTATATATTGTTTATTCTGAAGTCGACTTCATACGCTGTTTCTAACTGTAACCTGCAACTGTTCTTTAGAAAATATAGGGGGGAAAATGTTTCTCAAAAAGATTCTAGTAAGGTTTGTTGTTGTTTATTTCCTAGCATCTGCCGCCATCGCCGTTGAACCAGGGAACGGAATAGAAGTAATTCTACAAAAAGGCCCTGATGAAGAATTCAGGTCTGTACTGTCTTTTAGTTGGGAAGACTTCTGTGTCTCTTATCCTGATCAAGGCAAGGAGTTTCATGGGGACATAAAGCTCTGTACCACGGAGTACTGGAACCCAGAAGATGAAACTTTCTTACCGATGATGAACTGGATGACTCTTCCTTATGATTCAGGAGAATATATTCAGGAAGAGGGTCGTTCCATTAACTATAGCGGTCACTATAGCATCTACGGCCCGCAAGCACACACTGTAAAAAACGTAGGTTACAAAATCGCCAGAATCGGAGACCAGAATAAAATCAGCATACCGGTTTATGGTCGGTATGGTGAAGAGACGATTCTAGACATTACGCTGGAAAAGACACTGTATACCAACATGTTCCAGCTAGCAGTATACGAAAGGCCAAAAGGAAGTTCCCCTTTCTTTTCCCGAATCAAGCCTCCTGAATTACAGGGAACCATCATCGAAGTTGAAGGCGATGAGCTGATCTTCTCACGGCACATAATAGGCAGCCCATCTGTGCTAGAACCAATAGCATCGAGCGGAGAAATTGTTGCCCGCCGCACTTTCTATAGTTACGATCAGTATTCCAGGCGACATAGAACTACCCTAATGTATACCTTCAATTATGTTCCTGAAGGTACGGGAAAAATATTCGTCAATGCGAATGGTGTCGTGGAATCAGGGGATAACCTAAAAGTCACCAGGGAGAATAACAAGAATTTCATAACCCTATCTTACAAAGAAGTGACTGTTTTCAAAAAGGAATTCCACACCATTTCAGATTCATGGCATATAAAAGACAGATACTCACAGAGGTATTATGAATACGCGCCATTTATCTTGGGTGGCCGCTGGGGTTTTACAAGAAGGAGTCAAGAAGGAGAAGTGATGTGGTTTACGGGCAATATGTTACAAATCAGACATAGAGTCCGCGGCGGAGTACAAATAGATCCGCCCGTCTATTATTTCGACTTGCTGCACGAACAAACAGCAAGACGAAAACTTCGCCAAAAGCAGGATATTTAGCATTAGTACCTTGTCCTCTAAACTCACCCTTATTTAACGGTTGAGTTTTTTTATTGCTCAAAATATCGCGTTTGGAGCTTTTTTGTCCAATTAAAAATAACCTTCTTTTTAGGTTATTTTATAACTATCCCTTATTACAATTTTCTAACAATTCCACTTTCAGTATCAAGTTCGATCAGATCTCCATCTTTGAAAACCTGGGTAGCTGTTTTAGTGCCAACAATGCAGGGAATCTTCAACTCGCGAGAAATAATGGCAGCGTGGCACATCAAGCCCCCTTCTTCTGTGACAATGCCTTTGATATTTTTAATATAAGGTATCATCTGGGGATTAGTCATTCCGGTTACCAGGATTTCATCTTTTGACAATTTTGTAATTTTAGTAAATGAAAGATGAATTCTCACTTTGCCAATCACTTTTTTTTTAGTTTTGTAGGTGGGCGCGCCTTTAACTTCTGTATCATCAGGCATTAGAACCTTTTTCCATTTTTCATATCCTTGTCCAGTCTCAATAACCCATTCCCCGTCTTTTTGATGATAAACATAACCATTTCTTCTCTTCTTAGCACGACTTACCACTTCCTGATCTGCGCCATTTAACAAAAACACTTCATATTCTTCTGAGGTTAAACTCTCTATATCTTGCACATCCAAATTAAAAAACTTAGCTGATTCTAAAGATAATTTATGAATAATTTCTTCCACCACACTTATTTTCTTATGCGCTTCTAGCTTGTATTCTCCGATATAAGAAAGGATGTTGTAAATTGCCTTGTCCTTCTTCTTGTCCTCTAAAGAGGCCAGGGTCGGTTCTTCACAATAAAAATAAACTGAGAGAATAATTTTAGTGTGTTTTTTAATTTGTTTCCAAAAATCAATAAACCCTTTAGCGCCAATCGTGGGTATTTTAGAATCTTTCAAACTGTCTATAAAATCAAGAGATTCTTTGGTCTTATCAAGCATTACCTTCCAATCCTTATTCTTCAGTATCTTATCCTCACCCAAAACCCTTGCCTGCTTCAGACCCTCTTTTGATAAATACGCAGAGAAAGAATTCGGTTTTGGGGTAAATAAAAAAATATGATCAACATTTAAATAATCTGTACCCTGCAATAATGTATCAATCGCCAATAAAGAAAAATCCTGTCTGAAATGCAGGACAAAATTTTCTTCTGGCATAATTTTGTTTTTAATTATCTTTTAGTTCAACCTTATTATCTCTCTTGCTTTTCGATCTGTCTATCCCTTCCGAAGCAAGCTTCTCTAAAACTTCATTATCAACCTTATACTCTTTTTCTCTAAATCTTACTACAATCTCTCCCTGCCCATTCTGATCTGTTTCAATCTCACTTTCCCAGCCGCCAAGTATCTCCAGACTCCCGCCCAGCTGGTCTAGTTTAGTAATCTTTTCACCATCAGCATTGATCAGTACGCCTGAAGTCAAAAATGGTTCTGTAGTTGTTTTATGTGTTACATGCACTAAATCTACTTTTGAGCCACTATCGAGTCTTTTGGCCATCCTTTCATGTCTTCTGTGAAATAAAACTGCAAAATCTGCTGCAGCATCTCGAGGGAGGTAAAGTTTTGCTAAATCGCTTTCTGGATTATCTAACCATTCTCTGATTACCGGCTCTTCAGCCTCTTCAGCAATTGATTCTTGCAGATTTGAAGAGAGTGTGGAGTAATTCTCAAGAGGAATCCCTCTTTTCTCCATTATCTTCCCTTTGTTTTCACCAAACTTTTGATCATATAATTTCATAAACTCTTCAGGAAAATCAACGGTTAATTGTTTCCTTTCTCTTGTCTCTCCTTTGGTTGCATCCACTTTCTTTTCTTGATATCCCTTTAGAAGAGAGTCAGCTGTCTCTCTTGTCCTGTCTGAAGAGCTGACATATTCTTTAACAACTCCTGCTTTGCTTTCTGGAGCGATCACTTTTGCTCCCACTTCTTGTGATTTTCTTTCCCCCTCCTCACTTATTGAAGAAGTTGAGATCTGCTCACCTTCTTTACTAAAGACATCGCCACTCTTCTTTTGAGCATGGCGATACCAATGATTTGTTATTACAACATCCTGACCACGTTCAATTTTCTTTCCTTCTGGGCCAGTATTAGGTTCTTTTTCTTCTGGGTTAGCACCAAATCCTTCTTTGTTTTTGTACATATGTTTGTTTATTATTTGGCGGGGACGACCGGATTTGAACCGGCGATCTACTGCGTGACAGGCAGTCGCTTTGAGCCAGCTAAGCTACGCCCCCAACGTGAATGTAGCAGGGGTGGGATTTGAACCCACAACCTCTTGCTTATGAGTCAAGTGCTCTAACCAATTGAGCTACCCTGCCAAATAAAAAAATTCCAAATCTCAAATTCCAAATCTCAAATAAATTCTAAATTCCAAATCTCAAATTCCAAACTCAATTGGAATTTTGGTCATTGGAATTTGAATATTATTTGGAATTTGGTGCTTGAAATTTGGAATTTTCAGATGTTGCGGGAGGGGGATTCGAACCCCCGACCTCGAGGTTATGGGCCTCGCGAGCTACCACTGCTCCATCCCGCGTCGTATTAAGTAACTTTAGATAAGGCGCATTTTTTAAACAACACAAAAACACGCTTGTTTCTATTATACTATAAATATCAAAAAAATCAAATTATCGTAGGGGCGGGCGACCACCCACCTACGCCAAGGCTCTGGCGGGCGGGCATGGGGTCGCCCCTACGGGGATGATCTCTTCTTGTGCCATTCTGTGGCTTGTTCAAAGTTATAGGCTAAACGGAGAATTTCTTCTTCTCCCCACCAAGGACCAATGATCTGCAAGCCGACCGGTAAGTTATCCGCAAAACCACAAGGCAGAGAGGCAGCCGGCAATCCGGCAATATTAATCGGCACAGTCAGGACATCCTCTAAATACATCTTTAACGGATCAGAGGTTTTCTCTCCGATTTTAAAAGCAGTGGTCGGCGCGACAGCAGAAACCAGAAGATCAACTTTTTTAAATATTTTTTTAAAATCCTCAATCACGAGGGTGCGCACCTGTTGCGCCTTTTTGTAATAGGCATCATAGTAACCCGCAGATAAAACATAAGCGCCAAGCATAATCCGGCGCCTTACTTCTAGACCAAAACCCTCCCGTCTTGAATTCAAATAATGCTCCATCAGATTGCGCGCTTTTTCGCTGGCTCTGCCATAGCGGATCCCGTCAAAACGGGCAAGGTTGGCCGAAACTTCTGCCGGCACTAAAATATAATAGACAGCGAGAGCATATTTTGTATAAGGCAAGCTCACTTTTTGCACCTTGGCTCCTAATCTCCTCAATTCTCCAATCGCCTCTTCTACTGCTTCCCTCACTCCCTGCTCCATGCCTTCAACAAAATATTCCTTCGGCACTCCGATTTTCAAATCTTTAATTCCTTTGTATAATTCTTTGGTATAATCCGGTACGGCATTGGCCCCAGAGGTAGAATCTTTAGGATCTTGCCCTGAAATATAGTTTAAAACAATCGCCGCATCTTCCACGGTTTTAGTCAAAGGCCCAATCTGATCCAAAGAGGAAGTCATCGCGTGGAGGCCGTATCTTGATACCCGGCCATAGGTGGGCTTTAAGCCAACCACGCCGCAAAAGGAAGCAGGCTGGCGAATTGAACCGCCTGTATCTGAACCCAAAGCATAAACACACTGATCCGATGCCACAGCGGCGGCCGGCCCGCCCGAAGTTCCGCCAGGCACGCGATCTAAATCCCAAGGATTATGCGTAATTTGAAAAGCAGAATTCTCGGTTGACGAACCCATAGAAAATTCGTCTAGATTGGCCTTGCCCAGCAAAATCATATCCTGCTTTTTGAGTTTAGCAACAACCGTGGCATTATAGGGGGGAATATAGGCCTCTAAAATCCTGGAAGCAGAACTGGTGACAATTCCGCGCGTACACATATTGTCCTTCAAAGCCATTGGAACACCGGCAAGCGCGCTGATCTTCTCGCCCTTCCGAATCTTCTCGTCAACTTTCTTTGCCCGGCTTAGGGCCAGATCGCGGGTCAGGCGCAAATAAGCCTTGATGTCAGGATCAACGCGCTCTATTTGCTTGAAACAAGCTTCTGTAATTTCGGAAGCAAAAATCTCTCCCTTTTGAAGCTTCTCGTGCGCTTCTTTAATTGTTAACTTATTCAAATCCATAAAAAAATAATCTATTAACTAAACTAACCAACTAATTTTCCAAAATTGCCTTTGTTTTAATACACCCGCCTTGATGCTCTGGTGCTGCCTCTACTAATTCCTTTTCACAGCCAGACTTTCGAGCCTTGTCCTCGCGCATAATATTAAAAAGGCCAGTGACCTGACTTGTCGATTTAACACCCTTTGTATCTACTTGATTCAGCTTAGCAACATAATCCAAAATCGAAGAAAGTTCGCTTCTGAATTTCTCCTTCTCTTCTTTCGTGATCCCCAAACGCGCCAAGAGCGCTAAGTGCTCAATTTCTTTTTTATTTAAAGCCATAAGATTAATTTTAGTTTAACACAGAATCTAAAAGGTTGACAAAAAGCTTAAAAGCAGATTATGGTAAAAATATACAACCTACCTTTAGTTGGGTCTATAAAGCCTAGGATCTTAGAGAAAAAGAGAGAAACATTAATTATAACGGTGCTGTAATTTGATCTCTCCTTCTATTCTCTCCAAGAAACCCTAGGCTAATTTTCTTTGCAAAAAAACCTGTATTCTATTTTAACAATCTTAAAAACTCCTTTTCCGAAATTATTTTAACACCTAAATCTTTCGCTCGATTATATTTGCTCCCTGGACTTTCACCAGCCACAACATAATCTATCTTTTTGGAAACCGCGGCGGCAACATTGCCGCCCAACTCTTCGATCGCCTCTTTTGTCTGCTCGCGCGTAAAGCGCCCCAAGCTTCCGGTTAAAACAAAATTCAAACCCTCGAACTTTTGCGGTTTTTTGATCCTTTCATATCGAATCGTAAGACCTAAATCTGCCAATTCCCGCAACAGCTTAATATTTCTCTTTGTATGAAAATAACGATCAACACTCAAAGCGACCTTGTCCCCCACTCCTTCTATCTTCTGCCATTCCCCCACATTCATCCGAACAGTAACAGATAAAAGGTTTTTGATATCTAGTTTCTTCATCTTGGAAGCCAAATATTTTGCCACCAAACCCGCTGTTTCCTCTCCAACATAACGAATCCCAAGCGCGAACAAAAAGCGACGAAAATCTACCTCTTTTGCTTGGGAAATTGCGGCAACTAGATTATCCGCTGATTTTTCGGCAAAACGCTCTAAGGGCTCTAGATCACCCTTTTTTAATTCAAAAATATCAGAAGGAGTACTGACTAAACCCTCGTCCATCAGCTGGGTTATAATCTTCTCACCCAGACCTTCAATATCCAATCCTTTTTTACCGACAAAATGAACTAATTGCTCCCGTTCCTGGGCCCAGCAGGTTTTATTGGGACAGCGCAGAGCAACCTCGCCTTTCGGCTTAATCACTTTTGTACCGCAGATCGGACATTTTCGGGGCATCTTGAAATCCTTTTCCTTGCCGGTCCGCAGTTTAGGCAAGACCTTGACCACCTCGGGAATAATGTCGCCTGCCTTGCGCACAATCACCGTATCCCCGACTTTAAGGTGAAGCCTCCTAATTTCATCCTGATTATGCAGGCTGGCGCGGGAAACAGTGGAACCGCCTAATCGTACTGGCGAAAGAACAGCAACCGGCGTCAAAGCGCCGGTGCGGCCAACCTGGACTTGGATCTCTAACACCTTGGTGGTCGCTTCCTCGGCAGCAAACTTATAGGCGATCAAAAAACGCGGGCCTTTACCAATATAGCCTAAGGCTTTTTGCTGATTATAATCGTTGACCTTAACCACAATACCATCAAACCAAAAATCTTCTTTGTCTCGACGCGCCTCCCATTTTTTGTAATAAACAAATACTGCTTCTAAATTTTTGCAGTGGGCATAATTACGATTCACTTTAAAGCCCAAAACCCGCAGCTTTTCCAAAACCTTAAGATGGGTCTTGGGCAAAGAAAAAGAGGCCTGGTCAATTTTGTAATTATAAACATCAAGCCTGCGCGAACGAGCGATCTCGGGATCAAGCTGGCGGATCGCGCCGGCTGCCGCATTGCGGGGATTGGCAAGCAAGGGCTTTTTCTGTCTTGCTAATTTGCGATTCAAGGAAGCTAAAATTTTTTTTCCCATCCAGACCTCTCCCTGGCAGACAATATCTACATCCTTTTGAAGTTTTAACGGCACAGCCTCGATTGTCTTAATATTCTGAGTTACATTCTCGCCAATGGTTCCATCACCCCGGGTCGCCGCTCTCTCCAAGATTCCCTTTTTGTAAGTTAAAACAATATGCAACCCATCAATCTTAAGTTCGCAAACATAATCTAAACGCGCTGGCATATCCTTGCTTTTTAATATTTTTTGAAGCCGCTCCTCCCATTCTCGCATCTCTTTTTCCGAAAAAGCATCGTTAAACGACCACTGTCTCGCCTGATGCCGCGCTTTGATAAATTTATCCAAGGCCTTGCCCGAAACTCTTTGTGTTGACGAATCCGGAGTGACAAACTCCGGGTATTTTTTCTCCAATTCAAAAAGCTCATGTTTTAGCGAATCCGAAGCAGCATCTGAAATCTCGGATTTATCCAAAACATGATAAAGGTAACGATGGTGATTGATCTCTTTTTTTAACTTCTCGATCCGTTTTTTGGCCTCGATTTTGGTCATTTTGAAATAATTATTACCTTTATTGTAACATTAAAAAAATCGCCTGAAAAGGCGACCGAAACCCGAATGTCATTGCGAGGAGTCCGCCCGAAGGGCGGGACGACGAAGCAATCTCCATAAAGCAAGGAGGTTTATTCATACCAACCTTCTGTCAAATCTTTAAAATCAGGGTTATCTTCCTGAATTAAATCTATTTTCTTCTGCCTGGAGCCTCCTTTAAGCTGTTTTTCTCTTAAGATAGCTTCCTCTATATTACCGTAAGTTTCATAGTAGACTAATTTATGTAAGTGATACTTACTCGTAAATCCTTTACTTACATACTTCTTGTGCTCATATACTCTTCTTTCTAAATTATTAGTGACACCAATATACAAAACATTGTTCCATTTGTTGGTCATTATATAAACATAATATTGCCTTTCAGTAAATGGCATAGGCAGGTGCTCCTTGGAGATTGCTTCGTCAGTCTCCTTCGGCAAGCTCAGGATCCTTCCTCGCAATGACAATAAAAAATACACTCACGGGCTTATCTGACTCCCGCCCGGCAGTTTAGCAGCCGGATCTGAAAATCCTGGCGGCGGGTTGACCAAAACCCGGCCGTCATAGCGAAAAATCTCTCCTGGATCTCCGCTAGCCGAATATTCTCTCTCTAGATCAAACTCATTAGCAACAACCGAACCCTCGATCACCAGCTGATCACTGTTTGAATCTCCTGTGTAAAACGTGCCTAAGACATAGAAATTGCCGGCAATATAAGTTACATCAGGATCAATAATCACATCGCCCATCACTACAAAGCCGACCGTGGGCAAGGCATCCCGGCAATCAACCCCACCGGGCAAAGCAGCGCAGTTGAAATTCGGGTCGTAATAGACATTGCCCTTGATTCTCAAATCTCCCTCCACGACAATCGTACCGCCGCGCTCTAAATACAAATCCTGATTATTATTCGCAATGTTCAAATTAACACCTCGATACCAGACATTTTTAGTCGGATCATCACCTCGCCATAAAGGCACAGTGATTAATGGATCATCACTGCCCATCCAATCCGCGGGATTAGTATTCTGCCGCTCACCATAATCCCCGTCAATCAAACCTTGGATATCAATCGCCGTAAAAACGGTTTGTAAATTATCATAATCTTCAAAAACCCAAGAAGAACCTTGTGCACTGTAAAAATCACTAATACTCCCATCCGCGCTCACCACATATGTAGCACTATCCTCTCCGCTTGCCTGATCACTGTTAGCAATCACCACGTCGCTATGTACGTCTCCCCATTCAGTCTGAAGCCAAGCCTCGGTAACAGAGGTGGCTACCACATTTGAAAGAACCGGGTCCGCGTTCCTGGCAAAGGCTTCGGCGCTATTTAAAATAGCGCCGCCTTGGGCAATAACCGCCATCCCCAGATCGCAAGTGCCTATAGCTTGATCTCCCATATCCCACACTATTTCCGACCCCACTCTTGCTCCTGCTCCCGCACCAGAAGGACAATTATATGAAGCAGAACCATTAACATAACTAGAGTTAGCTGGAATTGGATCAGTCATGCCTAGGCGCCTAGCTGGTGCGTCCACAAGATCAAAACTAAAAGTATAATTAATCTGTTCGCCCACACTCGCTGTTGCTTTATCAACACTCTTTGTAAAATTAGTGATCCTGGAAATAAATATATCAATAATGTTTGATGGATCTCCAGGGCATACATCCTGATCATCACAAGCTTCAGCATAGACATTATAGATACCTGAATTAGAATATGTATGGGAAACCGGCAACCAGGTGTCTGAATTTACATATCCTGGGGCAGCAGGCTGCCTTTCTCCTGGGTCTGGTAGAACATCATTCCAATAAAGCCAAAAATAGACTTGGCTATCCGGATCACGCGCCCTTACCTGAAACTCTATTGTATCTCCCGGCCGACTAAAACAAGCCCAACTTCCTCCGGAATCATCACACTCAAAATCACCAGCAGTTCTTAGCGCCGCCTCTATCTCCATAGGATAAAGACAAACAAGCAAAAAGGCAGCAAGGAAAAGGCAATGTTTGATTGTTGAATAAATTGTTTTCATTTTTTTCTTAAATAAAATCTTTCTATTTGAATAGTATGCGGGATCGGCTCAAAATAATTTTGGGCTAACCCATTCACTCTTACTTCATCGCCAACCCTTAAATCGGAAAGTTCAATTGATTCCTCTACTGTCTCTTCGGAAAGAAACACTTGTGTGATTTCAGTATTAGCATCAACAAAAGCAGTAACCAGCTTTTCCGACCCTCCCTCTACTCTTGGTTCAAACTCAATTGAAGAAGATCCTATCTTAGTAATAAAGCCGCGATAACTTACTATCTTCATCTTAAGATTTTCTACTCCAGGATCATCTCCAGGATCATCCGGACTATCATCTCCCCCTGGATTATAATCAGGGGAAGGAGGAATGATATTGTCCGGTACAGGCAAAGTGTCACTCGACAAATCAAGATCCCCTCTTTTTGGCAACTCTGTATTTTCTATTTCTATCTCAAAAAAGTGGGCAAAGTAGATCGTGATTCCGAGAATAATAACAGCAACGATTAAAACTAGCCAAAGGATTTTTGAAGACATCAATCAAGTTCAAAATTCCTACCTACGCCAAGGCTCCGGCAGGCAGGCAAAGTTTAAAGTTAAAAGTTGAAATTTTAACCGAGCACTCTGAATTTCTACTTCTTAAAAATATTATGAATAATCAAATCAAACAAATTAGCCGAAAGCTTGGCGAGAAAGTTTGTCTTCTTTTTACTCAAAGCCGTGTCTTTCTTTGAGCCGTACTGGCTTGCTGTATGAATGCCTGTCTTACTCGGAGCAATACTGCCCTCAAAAGAAATCGGCGGCTCTATAATCGGCGGATCTGGAGGTTGATTCACAGAACAATCACTAACACAATTCCCGCCTTCAACATAAAGACCAAAAGGACAACAGGCATGGGTGCCGTCGCATGATACATTGCCACCGTCAAAAGCCTCGCCTAAATCATCGCCACAGCAGTTAGACTGATACATCTCTCCACCTTGAGGAATACCAGGAGGAAAAACAAACCCGCCCGCAGGAGCCCAGCAGGTATTGCCAGTCGCGCCTGTACAGATTAGGCCAGGAGCTAATCCCTTAGTCGCTGTTAAATCTACATTTGCCAGTGGATTCTCACAGCAGGCTTGATCTGTGTCTGGCGTGCAAGAAACAACTAGAGTACCAACAGAGATGTTCTCACAGTTCCAATCTGAAGCAGTCGGGCCGGGCCGATAATCGCCAACACCATCAGCAATCCCGTCACGATTCCTCGATTGAGCGCAGACCTCATATTCACTGCCTTCTAGGAGGCCGGAGAAAACAAAGTCTGCTGGCCGGCCATAAAGGCCAGGACCACTGCGCCAATCAATGGTCTGTTCTGGAAAGCCGCTAGGCAGTCTTCTAATTCTTGTTCTGACAGCTGAATTACCCTGATTTAACGCGGAAAAACCAAGTCCCCAGCGTTCATTAGAATCTACTCTGATTGTAAAACTGCTGTTCGTACCGTTTAAAGTTTCGCCGACTTTAGTAATCAATGTTGGGGACTCGATTGAGGTAGCTGCTGTCGCAGTAGCGGGCGGAGAACAGACAGCGCCATTACAAGCTAACACGCCAACCGTATAAGGCCAATTCCAGGGTATGCCATTACCGCCAATTGGAAGCCAAAGAAGAAAAAAGAATAAAAATACTGGATATTGAGAATGGCTAAACTCGGTTTCTGTAACAGTACCAAGCAGCCAGTAAGCACCGCCGATACCAATACCATCATAAACATAAGCCTTGTAAGAAGTCGCTCCACCCACAGGATCCCAAGCCCAACCAAGAGTATAAGGAGTATTGGCTGTGTGGTGCAGATTTTGGGGTATTCCAATACCAACCTCAATATCATCAACACAAGTAGCGCTCTCCCCTGCTTGATTCCAAAGGGTCATTGTTGCAGTATAATCCCCTGTATTGTAAATATGATTGCGGGTTAATCCATCAGGGTTGCCAGAACAAGGGCCAGGATTGCATTCCTGTGCTCCATCCCCATAAGTTAATTGCCAGCTGTCAAGACTAGACCCTTCAGCTGACATGCTAAGATTAGTACTTAAAGGATCAAAACCATTATCAGGATTGGCTGATAGATCACAAGAGGGTGATTTACTGCCTGGATCTCCGCAACAGACGCAATAGTTGTCAGGATCTGTGTTACAATCATCCGTATCACGCGCGCCATAATACTCTCGGTCCGGACCACAGCTATAATCACCCCACCCAGTGGTCTCACTGCAAGCAGCATACTCTGTCCCCGGCCATAATTCTTGGCAATATCCTACGGAACAGGAGGTGGATCCAGGTTCCCCTTCATCACAACTACCCGATTGTAGTTCACCGCAAAGGTGGTATATCGGGTATTCTGTACCGTTGATTTCAGTAGTTCCACAGTCAGTATCTTCTATCCAGAATGGTCCCAGACATAGAGGCAACTCTACAGATTCACCATCACAATAGAATATCATGCTGTTGTTAGACTGCTCATTAAAGCGTTCTTCTGTCCACCAAGCTTCTACTTCTTCTGTCCATGTAATTCGTAGACATGTTCTTTCGCCTGACCACTCACAATTAAGAATATCCCCTTCTGATGAGCATTCGCCACATTGACTTA
>SDBT01014080.1_pt1 | contig 12776 bp, 19 predicted proteins | sample 2277101 | NCBI WGS metagenome assembly SDBT01 (sample SAMN10404973, study PRJNA504765) | marine sediment metagenome | isolation source: marine sediment core GS10_PC15, 103 cmbsf | place: Arctic Ocean: Southern Knipovich Ridge | collected 2010 | reverse complement strand
TCATCAATTTGTTTAATGTTTTTAAATTTCATTTTAGTTCTTCCTTCCTTTTTTTAATTTTTTCTAAATGTTCATTTAAATAATCAATGCCTTTCTTTCTAACTTTATTGTGAAATACTTCTCCACATTTACATTTCACACAATTATCAAATTCTTTTTCCAAGCCATGTTCACCAAACCCTCCTAAAAAACCATAATAAGAAATAAAAAAATTTAATCTTAATCTACCCTTATCGTTATATAATAATAAAACAGAACCACTTTGAAAAATAAGTAATGGATTTTCATAAACTCTTTTCATTGCCTCTTTTTTTTGTTCTTCAGTAATATCAAAATGATAAAAATCTTGTTTTCTTAAACTTCCAATAGATGTTAATGTTTTTCTAAATATCATTATTCTTTTTTCTCCAATTCACAGTCAATTCTCATTATTAATTCTTTAATTTCATCTTTTTCTTTTTTTGCAAAAAAAGTATTTTTCAATTGAGCTTTCAAAAGAAACTTCTGGGATTCTAATAGGATTCTTGTTACTTGATTCATTTTTTCTTTCCTTTTTTACATTTAGCTATTCTTTTTCTTTTTTTAGAATTAGGGTCATAAGAATTTTCAAGATCAACAGGAACAATATCTCCCTCTTTTATTCCATATTGCTCTCTATCATATTTAGTAATTTTTATAATAAGAGTCCCACCATGCCTTTCAACCTTTTTTTCTATTGGGATTGTATCTTCCATCTCTTTTTGTTAATTTAATTAATTTTGTTAATTTAATTAATACTTTATACTATTTAAACCCTTCCAGTAAGATTTTCCTACCACAAAGTTACTACAAAATTTTTATAGGGAGAGTTTATAAATAATAATGTTTAATAAAAGTTATGGTAAAATGTAAATATGGAAAGTTAGCATCTAAGGTTAGAAACAAAAGTGGAAAACTTAGGGGATGTAAACTTAAACCAAAAACAAAAAAAGGCATTAGCCAAGATAGAAAACAAAGATCTGGAGAATTTCATGAGGGGAGATACAGAAAAGCAAAGAGATCAAAAACTAGACCTTGTAAAAAAGGAAAAGTTAAGTCAGGTCCAAGAAAAGGCAAATGTAAAAAGAGGTGATTGGTAAGTCCAAAAAAAGATGGCGAAATGTAAACTCAATCAAAGACGTAAAAGAGGGCGTTGTGTAAAACGTACTGGAGTATTCAAATTCTTCAATAGAAAAACTAAGAACCCATTTAAGATGATTGGATCTTATCTTGGTGTAATAGCTATTTTAATTGCAAATTCTTTACTTATTCCTTCTACAATTTTAGGATGGATTGGATTCGACCAGATATTAGTTATTCCTTTTGCAGATAGTATCGCCTTTGTTTTTAAAACAGGAACTAATCTTTTTATGCTTTTTATTTGTTTGGTAATTGCAGGATTCTTAATTGGTTATGCAATTCAATTAATCTTGAGACTATTTAGAAAATAATGGTAAAATGTAGAAAAGGTTTTAGAGAAAAAAATGGAAAATGTATAAGAAGAGTTAAGATTTCTCAGGATAAAACAACAAATGGATTTGATATCTCTTTGACACTTTTTAGTTTATTCGGATTTCTAGTAATTATTTTAGCAGTCTTTACAGGATTTGATTTAAGCCCCTGGGTTGTAACAGTTTTACTTATTTTAACTGGTACAGCTTTTCTTTATGAGGGTCAAATTCAAAATTTAAGAAAAATATTAAGAGACGGTGTACAAAAAATAGAAATCCCACTACTTTTAACTTTAGTTATTGGATTAGCAGTTATTATTGCAGGAATTTTATCAATACCCTCATTAGGAATATCAAGTAGAGCTTTAGAATTATTTGTTGGATTTATGGCTATTTTTGCTGCAATTGTTATAATCCTACAGACATGGATTTTTAAATAAGGCGTTGCACCTAAACTAAATAGTTTTTAAAACTTGCTATGAATATTGAACAGAAACCCCAAAAAACAGGTGAAAAATCTAATTCTCGTCACAAAAACTCAAATAAAAAGATTAATAAGTATGAAAATCTTACTACTAATAAGGAAAAAAATAAGATGGGCGAAGAAAGAATCTTTAATGGGAGAATTTTTGAACTTTATCAAAGAACAGGGACAAGAAGGAATGCTAATGTAATAGCAAGGATGTTGAGAAGGAAAGGATATTTCATTAGAATAGTTAATTCTGAAGGGTGGTATGAAATTTGGGTTTCTGAAAGAAGTTTTTTTGATAGATTTTTTTAAAATGGTAAAAAAGATATTTATTGATACTAATGTTTTAGTAGGTTATCTTTTAATATTAGGGATAATGAAAACTAAGCTAACAGAAAAAAGAAAGAAACAAATAGGAAAACATTACAAAAAATTTAAACTCTCATATGATTTCATTTGTAAAGTTAAAGAAAACAAAGACAAAAAATATAAGTTTGTAACATCTCATTTATCAATTTCAGAAATATATCTTGCTTTGTATGATGAAGCCATATGTAAAAAAATGTGGGATGATGGAATACCTCTTAGTGCTTGGGTTAAAAAAAAGGATAATTTTAAAAAACTCGTTAAGGAGTATGAGATTGATGAATTAAAGAAGAAAGTTAAAACTCTTCGTAATATGAAAAATTTGGAAAGAATTGGTAATAAATATAATTTTGATTTAATAGCAAGATTAATAATGAAGTATAATCTTATGACCCAAGATTCTATTTTATTCTCTACAGCATTGAAAAGGGATTGTTCTTTTTTTGTGACTAGGGATGAAAAAGATTTTACTAGTAATAATAAATTGAAAGAAAAATTTAAAAAAATAGAATTGCTTAGCCCAGAAGATGCTTTAGAAAAGTTTTTTAGTTAAATTAAAAACTTACTGTCCTTTTACTTTAAAATTTCCTTTAACTCAATCAACTTACTGAGAAGTTTATTTCCTTGACCTGTAATCTCATAATCAACATTTTGATGTCCAATATCATGTTTTTTAATAAATTTCTTTTGAACTAACCCCTTAAGAGTTGATTGCAAGGTTGTGTGACTTACTCCTGTTTCTTTAAACATAATAGAATACTTTGATTTTCCTTTGTTTAAAATTTTAAGAACTTCTAAAATACATTTATTTTCAGCAGAATCTAATATCATAAAAAAATATACAAATGTTTATAAATAAACACTACATCGTGATAACGATGTAGGTGATAATCACCTAGAATCTAATTCTAGGATAATTTAGTGTAAGGAGGAAACAATGAAAAAAACAAATATATTTATTATAGCAGCAATGGTCTTAGTGCTTTCAGGTTCAGTTTTAGCAATTGAATGTTCTAAAAATATTGATTGTGATGATGGGTTAAAATATACTAAAGACATTTGTGATAATGCAGGAACAGAAGATAGTTATTGTATTAATGAAATATCAAATCCAAATCTTTCTCTTTTAGGTAAGATCTTAGATGCTTTAAGAGAATTAATACAGAAAGATTGGACAATTAATGTAGAACCAACACCAATAACAATTGAACCTAATATAACAGTAACTCCAGAGATAGTTCTCCTTGAAACAGAATGTCAATGGGAAAAGATCAACCAAAGAATACCTGTTACTGGAATTTCAGGAGGATTTGTTCTGCCTAATGAAATAGATTACTCAGATATGAACATACAGAAAGTTAGTGTATCTGGTGAATGTAGTGGAAATATGTATAGTGGGTGTAGACTTATGTTTAATGAGAAAGTAACTTATACAAACCATTGTCTTGATATTTCATGTTATCACTCTACTTGCAATGAGAATCTAGTTTATGATGTAACTACAAACTGTTTATCTGAATTAGTAGAAGGTACAAATGATTTTTCTATTTTAGGAGGTTTTGACATAAAAGAATTTTATGTAGAAATGGAAGTTTTACCTGCTAATTGTTAGGACCTTTAATTTATTTTTTCTTTTTTTAATTTTCTAATTCTGATCTAGCTTTAGGGGTTATTTCGCATTTTCTATGTTTACTTTTTTTCTTTGGATTAAATTTACACTTTACTAACCCTTTTTTTTCTAATCTTTCTATATTATCTTTAGCTGTTTGCCAAGCCACCTCATTTCTTTCTGCTATTTTCTTAACTGAAAGAGGTCTTCTTGCTCTAAATAAATCTGCTAAGATTCTTTTGCTATTTTTTGTTAGTGGTTTTGCCATGTTTTCTTTTAGGTTTATTCCTTTTTATTATATCAAAGGTTTTTTTCATTCTACCATCATATTCTTTTACTTTGAGAACTAACATTTTTTCAAATCTATTTTCTTCATTTACATCAAAATATTCTGCTATTTCTTTTGGTAGTCTAATCATAATATTTTTCCCATCCCAAGATAAAGCTATTTTCTTTTCAATTACCTCTTCTGGTTTGATAAGAGATTTTATCTCCCCCCTATCCTCTTTTGTAAGAACATTTTTCTCCATATTCTTATTATAATATATGTTCTTAACTATATAAATGCTTCTGTTTTATGTTCTTAAAATATACGAATATTTATAAAGGATACTCTTCTTATAAAATAAGAACATAAAACTATCATGTTATGTTTTAGGGGGCTAGGTTATGGGTAACTAGCCTTTTTTAAATTTGAAGGGGGAATACAAATGACAGATAAACAAAAGAAACTTCCAATTGATAAAAGAACCAAAAGAAATTGGGCATTATACAACTTAGCTAAAACTAGAGAAAAACAATTATTTTATGAGCTACTCTATGAATTAGCCCAGATTATTCCAGAACCTATTCACGAAAATGGTAGACCTCCAATTCCTATTAAAGATTTATTTTTCTCAGCAGGATTAAAACTTTATTCAAATTATTCAGGAAGAAAAATCTCATCAGATTTAGAACACGCAAAAAACATGAATCTTATTTCTAAAAAACCTCATTTCAATACAATGCACTCTTTTTTAAATTGTCCTGCGACTTACAGCTTACTAAAAAAATTATTAGTAATCTCTGCATTACCTTTAAAAGATTTAGAATTTATATTTGGTATGGATTCATCAGGATTTGGTGCTTTTTCACAAATATGTTGGAGAAGAGTCAGAACCTCAGATAGATATAATAAATCTAGAAACTGGAAAACTTTTATGAAAGCACATATTTGTATCGGAACGTATTCAAATATAATTGCAAGTTGCGAAATAACTGATGCACACACAGGAGATCCTACTGCTGCCCCAGAAATCCTGAATTCGGTAGGAAATCATTTTAATGTTAAAGAAATGACAGGAGATAAAGCATATAGTACAAAAAGAATATTAATGATAATAGATGAAATGAATGCCACATCTTACATCCCCTTCAAATCAAATTCTAATCCTAATAAAAAATCTCCTAAGATATGGACTCAAATGTATAATTATTTTAATGAAAATAGAGAAGAATTTATGGAGAAATATCATAAAAGATCAAACGTAGAAACCACTTTTGCCATGGTTAAAATGCGTCTCGGAGAATTTTTAAGATGCAAAAACTTTGAATCAAAAAGAAATGAATTAATGGTTAAGCTGATTGTTCACAATCTAACTTGTCTAATCACTCAGATATTTAATAATGATATAAAGATAGACTTTAGAATTTGTAAGGAAAGTTTTGAAAATAAAGATTTAAGAAATTTCGACAAGAAGGTTTCTGGTCAAGAGTAATTTTAGACGAGAGTTTCTGTGCAACGCCTTTAAATAACTACATTTTTTTTATAGAAAAACCTTATAAACTTCTTTAATGTATAAAAAGTATGGCATTAACCAAAAAACAGAAAAGAAATTGGATTATCGCAGGAATTGTTTTTGCCTTGATTATTATAGCCGTTGTCTTATTTAATGTTATTGATTTTGATGGAGGGGGAGGGTTGACATTAGCAATATCTCAAGTCCAGGAAACACAAGAAGAAGTTTTAGATTTTTGTACAAATGAACAAGGGTGTATTGATTTTTTAAAAGAACAAGGGATGCCTCAAGGTTTCTTACAAGAAAATAATCTTCAAATAAATTGCTTAAATAATTTATGTACAATAAAATGAAAAATAAAAATATATTGGTTTTTGCAATTTTCTTAATCTCAATTTTCTTAATTAGTTCTATCTCTGCTGCTGTTGGAGCATTATCTGAGGCTAGAGTACAATCAAACTTTTTTGGTTTTGATGAAGCATGGATTGTAGATTTTGTTTCTGATGATTTTACAACCGATAGAATCAATGCTTTTTTTACTCCAGATGATTTTGAAAATACTGGGGGAGATAGAACAAAACAATCTTTAAATATTTCTGCTCAAACAAAACCCTCTTCATGTCAATGGTCTTTAAAAGAAGATTTTTCTACAAAACCTGACGTTTTTATTTATATACCTATCTCCTTCACAGATTGGGCTTGGAATGATGAAGAATTAGAAACTAGGGCAAATCAAGAATGTGCGAGTTTTAGAATTGGAACTACTCGTGCTAAAGAGAATTTCTTTACTCCATTAATAGATAAAATTTGGTGTGTTAAAACTTCTACAAAGTTAGGGACTGTTGGAGAATTTATTAATCCATTTATAGTAGCTGAAACTGATTGGACTGTTCAAGCTTCTGGAAAACAAGCTCAAACTGCTACAATAAGTAACTCAGAAATAGGTGATGGGAGATCTTCTCAAGTTGGTAGTAGGGTTTTTGTTCAGTGGCAAGGTTTAGCAGGGACAGGAGAAAGTTGCCCCTTAACTCAAAATAATATACCAATACATTCTAATAGTTTTTTAGATGGTTGGAGAGTTGCTAATGAAGGAAATTATGATAGTTATAAAAATTATGTTGAAAGTAGTCTTATGGATGATATATTTGATTGGGCTACAGGGTCACTTACAGAAACTCAATTAAAAAATACTGCTTCAAGCATTGCTAATAATGCTATAATTTCAAGTAACGCTTTTGGAAGTTTTTCAGTACTTAATCCTTCAGTATCTAGTGGAAAAATAAAAGTTGATTTGGGTAGATTGATTGTTTTCCCACAATTTAGATTAATTATAGATGCAGATTATTTAGAATTAGATATTCCAACAGGAGAACCAAAGATAATTTCTTCAGATAATCTTATAAGATTTACAGAAGGGAGTGCAGGAAGTTTTAGTGTAACTATTAAAAATATTGGAAGTGGCCGTGGAGGATTTACAACAAGAATAATTAGTTGTACTGAGGGGTTTAGTTCTAATACAAATCCACAAGGTTCAGTCTTGGATCCTGATGAAGAAGAGAGATTAACATTTGAAATAATTGGTTCAACTACTTCTAGTCAGGCAACTTTATCTGGTTCATGTACTGTAGAAGTGAAAGAATCAATAACAGGAAAAATAGATACAAAAACTTTTAACACAGAATTAACTCAAATAAGAGAATGCCCTCCTCCAGAGTTTGCTTGTGGTGTTGAAGGGGCTTTTCATGTTGTAAAGAAATGTAATTCTCAGGGAACAGGATTTGAGATAAAAGAAATTTGTAAGGCAGAGGAAATTTGTAAAGAAATAGTTGGTGGTGCAGAATGTAGAGCTAAGGATGATAATGGAGGATTTGAAAATAAATGTAAATCAAATAATGCTTATGTTTTAAGTAAACTGTTTGGTGGAATTTTTGATAGTTTAAGTTGTACTCCTACCCTATTACAGATTCTAGCTTTCATTCCGTCACTTATAAGGTTTTTATTAGTTCCAATACTTTTTATATTTGCACTTATATTTAGTTTTAATTTCTTTAGAACATCAAAGATAGCAAGAATAAATAACAAAGGAATAAACGTTTTAGTTAGTTTAGTAATTGCAGGATTAATCGCTGTTTTGGTTTGGTTTTTCTTTTGGATAGGTTTAATTTTGTTTACTATTTTATTTTTATTATGGATTTTCCTTAGAAGATTTATTCCTAAGGGACCTAGAAGAAAAATAGAAAAAAAATGTAAGGAAGGATTTAAACAAATAGGAAATGCCTGTGTTAAAAAATAATGGCAAAATGTAAAATTAATCAAAGAAAAAAAGGAAATAAATGTGTTAAACGTACAGGTTATTTCAAATTCTTTAATAGAAAAACTAAGAATCCATTTAGACTTGTAGGGTCTTATACTGGTGCAATACTTGGGATTATCTATTTAATGTTTGCTACTAAATTCTTTTTATTTGACACAAGAGACATAATATTATTATTGGGTTTCTCACTCCATCCTCAGACTAATGGATTTATCACTGCAACAGTCCTAGCTATTGTCATAGGATTTTTTATAGGTTATGCAATCCAATTAATATTGAGGTTGTTTAGAAAATAAATGGTTAATGGTAAATGTAAAAAAGGATTCAAGAGGCAAGGGAACAAATGTATTCGTATTGCTAAGAGGGTAGCTAAAGGTGTAGTTACTCAGGCTAATAAAAATGTTTTATTTTTAGGAATTGGTATTGCAATATTTCTAGCATTATTTTTTGTGATTTCTCCAGATGCCTCAAGGGCAATTATAATTAATTTAATATTTTTAGGAATAGGTCTTTTTATTTATACTAGGGCTGAATTTCAAGACGACCTAATTGGGATAAAGAAATTTTTTAGTTTAAATAGTTTAATCGCTGTAGGATTTGGTTTGTTACTTGGAGGATTATTTTTAGTTGTAACTATCTTTGTGCCTTTTTTGAGTTTGGGATTTCCCCGTCTGCCACAGCAAATTTCTGAAAATATTTCATTTATATTTATTGTAATTTTTGCCCCTATTGTCGAAACAATTTTCTTCCAATCCTCAATTTTTGCTTTCTTTAGAAATTTTAATCCAAAAAGAAAATTTTTGTGGATAACAATTACTAGTTTACTATTTAGTTTATTTCATTTGGCTGCATTTATATTTTTGTTCTACACTTTAGATATTTCTCAAGGGGCAACTGCTTTTACAAATAATATTTCATCATTTATAACAGCTTTCCTTTTTTCATTTGTTGCAATGTTATTTGCTTTAAGAAAAGGAGTCCCATCAAAAGGGAATCTTTTGTTTATTATTGTATTCCATATGTTTTTGAATGCTACGGCTCTAAGCTTATCAATAATAACATTTGTTTAGAATTAAAATCTAGTCATCCCAATTAATTTTTTATCTTCAAAAATTTTAATATTTCTTGGATCAAAGAATTCTCTAATAAACACTTTCATTCTAAAATAATTTTCCCAATGTTTTCTCCTTCCATTAAATACAAGATTATGCCTATTACAAACAGTAATTAGATTTAATATAGAATTATTAAATTTATCTGAATCTATGTGGTGGATAACTAACCAACCTTTACAATCACCTAGATCACTTGCTTGACAACAATGATTATCTCTTTTTTTAATCCATGCTTTCAATTCTGGTGTAAATTCTAGACCATAGGGTAGATTTTGAATCCCCCCACGCCAATTAGGATTCTTCTCACCACAATTGTCTTGTCTACACTTATCTATTTTAATTTTATTTTCAACTAAAATTCTTTTTATGGCAGTTTCTAAATTTGGGGAGGAGATTAAAGGGGGACAAAATATCAAGGGGGAGAGAAAATCTCTTAATATAAAAAAATGTGTAGTCAATAAAAGACTTTTAATAAATGATATAGGAAGTAATAAATCTGCTATGGGGGGAATTTTAGTTTACACTAATCTTAGGGAAGTTGGTTTAAAAAATGTAAGAAAAAATCCAAACTTTAAAGGGAAGGAAGTTTATAGGAAATTATGTAAAAGGAATGATATGAACTATGAATTTAGGAGGAAATTTTGCGATGGGAATGAACTAAAAAGAAATTTAAGAAAAAGTGAGAGAAATGATATTAAACATGTAGGTAGTGCAATTCTGTTAAAAGAAAAAGTAATAATTACAAATAATCTTAAAGATATAAAACCTATAGAAAAAGTTACAAATATAAAAGTAATTTAGTTCGGGATAGGGAGATTTATGTCATAACAATAATCTCCGTTTAACGAGTGAAATTTATGATACACACCCCTCCGAATTAATAGAAATAAACATAACAACTATATAAACTTTTCGACTACAAAAAAATTATAGAGAATACTTTTAAAGTAACTTATTTTATTAGAAATATGGTAAGACTAAAAGAAGAAACAATTAAAAGATTAGATGATGTTTGTTTTTACAAAGCAAATGAGGCAAAAGATAAAGGACTTTTAGATTTAAGAAGATTAATTAAAAAAAGATATGTAACTCATGATACAGAAATTAATTATTTGATTGATTTATGGGAAAAAGTACAAGAAGCTAAAAAAATTAAAGATTCCAAAAAGTTTATGGAATTTATAATTAAAGGAAGTGAAAAAATTAATAGGTTATTCCAGAAAAAATCAAAGGTATCAAGTAAAACCTTGAAATCGCTGAATTCTAAGAAAACATAGTTTCCTTAACGAACTGATTATAAACTTATCTTTATTAATTTATTAATGAAAAAATTACCCTTATTAGGAATTTTATTTGTATTTTTATTAATAAGTTTAGTTTCAGCTACAGACACACAAGTCTGGCAAGGAAAATATTTAACAGGAAATTCATCAACAGCTTATACTTTCAACTTTACTGTTTATGATTCTTTAACTGGAGGAAATATTTGTTATTCTAATCAGACTACTTTAACAACTAATTCAGATAAATGGTGGGATACTTATCAATATAATGTTTTATCTTCTTGTAGTAATTCTTTAATAGATTATTATTTGAATATAAACATTGACAGTGTCGACCAATCTCCAAGAAGATTATTAAAGCAATTAAAATATTTAGATGGAAGTGGTAATGTTGAGATTAATGGAGATTTACACATGACTGGAGTGATTACTCATAATAGCCCTGTTATACTTCGTGATGGTTTAAAATTAGTTCACTCTAATGGTACAGATTATTTAGATACTTTTCATATTTTGATAAGTGATGAAGAAACACGTTCAGAAGCAGGTTATGAAGCATTAACCAATGCAACAGATAACACCCTAGTATTTTTTACACACAATATTGCAAATCTTTACAAAATGGGATATATGTTTTTTGATGATGTCAGCAATCGTTCTGATTTTGTAATCAATCAGGGTGGAGTAAATAGATCATCTCTTTTTGACAGAAGTTTACAGGTGGGAAAATCTTTCGGAAATGCATCAATTGATGAAAATTATACATTATGTCAAGGATTTAATTTAATAGATTGTGATACAAGCTTAACAGGAGCAGACCTTGGGGTCGAAGATGATATTGAAGCAAAAGGAAGTATTTATTCGCAGGAAAATATTACCGCAGATTATTTTATAGGGGATGGAAGTCAATTAACAGGAATTAGTGGAGGAGCGGGAGCAAACGATACTATTTGGAATATAACTGGAAGTAATTATTTGATTAATTCTTCAGGAATTTTAGAAATTAATGAAACAAAATTAAATGAAACTATTAATTCTCTTGAAAATGATACTCTTTATTATGCTGGAGAAATTTATATTTATAAGAATGGTTCAAATTATTTCTTTATTAATGAAACAAAACTTAATGAAACGATAGATAGTCGTGGAAATGGAAATACATATTTGAATCTTTCTGGAACAAACGCCAACCAAGATATTAACATATCCCCTTACAATCTACAAACGGAAAATATAACTGCAAATTATGGATTCTTTGGTTGGCTTGGAAGTTTAGCAAACAGAATAACAAAATTGTGGGTCGGAGAAATTAACGCTACAGGGAATATTCAAACAGAAGCTAACGTTACAGCTAACTATTTTATTGGAGAGGGTTCTCAATTAACAGGAGTAAACACAATTACACAATCAACTGGTCTAATTCAAGGTGGTGTCCTTTCTACCAATGTAGGTGATAATACTCTGATTGATATTACTGCAGGTTCTGGGCAAGTAGTTGACTCTACTACTGACCCTGATAATCTAGTATTAATACCATTCACATGGACTGCTAAAACAGGGTATAATTTAGCTACAACTGCTTCTGCTGGTGATGTAGTCGCAATCTTTTTGTCATTAAATTCTTCTGGGGATGTTGTTGAGAGATTAGAATTACCAACTCCTGAAGAACGACGTAATACTATTGACCTTGGTATTGCAAGCCGAAATGATACCAACCATATAACTTTTATTGGTAGTGGTCCATTAAATGTTATCCATAACCCCACCTCACAATTACAAGACTTTTTCCAAGCTTGGGGACCCTTTAATGTTGAAGGGAATCAGATTCAACCTAATGCTGTAGATGATTTACAGATTAAAAAGTTAGTAGGTTCTGTTTTCCGTAATGGTGCAAACTTTCAGACAGATGGGAAAAATCCTCATATAGTAGATTTAGCTGAACAAGCCCCTGTCTCTCCCTTTAATTATAAGTTAAGTGATGGGACAGATGTAACAATGACAGCAGATATTAACCCTAATAGTTATGATGACGGAACAAGTACATTAGCAACAGTACCTAATAATAAATGGACAGTCCAATATGTCACAGTATTTGCATCAGGTCTTGTTGAAATCCTTTACGGTCAAGAAGTATTTGACACTGAGTCAGATGCAGTGACAGCACTATCTACGATAGATTTTACTATTCCTACTGATTCAAAAGGGGCTGTACCATTATCATATCTTGTATTGCAACAAAGTGATACAATCCTCCCTGAAGATAGATTTTATCGTATTTCTCGTATAGGTACAGGAGGAACTGGTGGAACAACTTACTCTGCTGGAACTGGTATTGAAATTAGTAATAGTCTTATCAGTCTTAACACGACTTAT
>SDBT01014079.1_pt1 | contig 12777 bp, 24 predicted proteins | sample 2277101 | NCBI WGS metagenome assembly SDBT01 (sample SAMN10404973, study PRJNA504765) | marine sediment metagenome | isolation source: marine sediment core GS10_PC15, 103 cmbsf | place: Arctic Ocean: Southern Knipovich Ridge | collected 2010 | reverse complement strand
CCCATCTAGTAAAAACACAACATCGTTTGCGCTCTTCTAATTTCACATAAGCATCTGTGATGTATAACTTCCATCTACCTTTAGGAAATTTGGTGGTTTTATCAAATATAAAGTTAGAATCGCCTACAATTGCTTTAAGACGCCTGATAGCAGATTCAAATAGCGTTAGCTTTTCTACAAAGGTTTCATTCTCTATACGTAATTGTAGTAACTGATCTTTGGTTATATCAATCATCCAATGTCTCCGCCATTTCCTTAAAATACTCGATGTCGTCAAGTGCCTCTATTTCAGATACACCTAACTGCTCCCGTACTAGTATTCTAGCAGGCGTTAGTAAACGTAAATAATCAGCGCGGACGTCCTTATCGATTATTTCCCAGCCGCCGTTAAGCGTGAAATTGGCTATTGAGGCATCTTCATCACCCGGAATTACTAAAGACTTAGAAATAAACTTCAACCAAGTAGTCTTCTTCTTATCCTTTCGTTTTACCTTTTTCAGATAAAAAGATACTGATACGGCGTCCGCACCAACGGATAAACCTACTGAAAAACGGCAGTTCTCTACTATCACAGTTCGTTGCTGCTTATAAGTAGCTAAAACGCATAGTTCCTGAGCTAATGATATCATCTCGGCTTCACTAAGCTGCTTGCGTTTAGCTATAGCATCAAAGTGACGTTGTAATTTAGGTACTGGGACGTTAATTGATAATTCTTGTTTATCCCCAATAGCCTCCTTGATTTCGTCCTCTTTAACCATCACCTCAATCACCTCCCCCGCCACCTCCTCAGTGGCCCTGCGATATAAATCAGTATACGACTTAGATCTACCATAGTATTTATTAGTGGAGTCTAAAGGGTTCATGTGTGATACCTCCTCAGTGGCCCTGTAATATAAATTAGTATACGGCGTATGATGCAGATCTATATTATACAATGAAATATCACTCTTACGTGTCTCTTGCGCATCATTATCGTCCATGTCTATATCCTAATAAATCTCGCTGAAATCGATGTTCTCGCGCATTGCTATATTCATATAAGGATAATCTATGACTGCCTAATAGTACAGATAACCGAACCATATCTTGAAGGTCTAAAGAACATGAACTTATACTATAAGCATCTGCATGATTAGCCTCTTCAGAACCTAAATAAGTATAATAACCATGCTGAATAAAATGTATAGCTTGAATTCTAAAAGTAACACTAGTTTCTAGCTTATCAATCGATATCGTTTTCAATTGACACTGAGTTAACGGTTGTAGTTTTAATAACGAAGGATCTATATAAGGCTCAGTAATAAGTGCGTATAATTCACGAGTCTCAGGTACATGCTCAAACGAATCTATCCTACCTAAAGCTACGCTATCATACATATAAGCTAATGGACCAAATTGAGGTGGTTTTTTCCATTAGGTCCTGTAACCACGGTTTTTCGAGGTCAAGCCATAAGCCATTGGTCGTTAACGGCAATTTAATCATGTTCAATCCTTTATGACCAGTTTAGCTGCAGCGCCTTCACGATCAAACAACTCATATGAACTAGTTGCATAAATAGCATCTAAGTCGTCTATAACATAATATTCAGCACCCCAAGCATGTCCTAAATAGCCAATGTCCAAAGTTTCACGAGGAGCCTTAGACGATAACCCAAATTCGCCGCCAGCTGTGTCGCGAATAATAGCCATCATAGCTTTAACATGTTTCGTAGGTATGAAGACGAAAAACACGGACAAGTTATAGCGCTCAACCGCAGCATATAAGTCCTCAAGCTCACTTTTAGTAAATTCGGCGCATTCAAGAACACTAAATTCAGTGCGTTCTACGATACCTTCTTCATAGATAATTTCTATATTCATTCTTTACCCCTATCTCCTATATATTTGCAGCGGCTCCTGAAGAGTATTCCATTAAAGATATGGTTCGTTTACCTGCTAATACGGACAATCGAACCATATCTTTAAGGTCTAATGCGCAGGAGCTTATGCTATAGGCATCTGTATAATCAAAGTCTTTTGTCCCTAAAAAAGTATAATATCCGCTTCGAACAAAATGTATCGCGTAGATCCTAAGAGTAACTCCGGTTTCAAGTTTAGCAATTGATGTTGACTTTAATTCGCATCTAGTTAATGGCTGTAGTTCTAATAACATAGAATCAATATAGGGCTCGTCTATTATAGCATAAAGTTCCCTGGTCGCAGGCTTATGTTCAAAAGAAGTTATTCTGCCTAATGCTACATTATCATACATATATGCCAACGGGCCAAATTGAGGTGGATTCTTTATTAAATCCTGTAGCCAAGGTGTTTCGTAATCAAGCCATAAGCCATCGATCGTTAACGGCAATTTAATCATTTCAGACCTTCTCCTTGGAAAGTTCTAACGCTTTCTCATCAAATATTGGTTGCGCAAAACTAGTGTCCCAAGTGCGATCTTCAAATTCCCTTTCTTCTACGGAACGTAAAAAGCCTTCAAAGTCACTGAAATAAGATCCATATATATGGAAGCTGTCAGAGATATCAGTGTAACTGCCTATGTGAACGTCTTTTTCTAAAGCTAAAGCAATTTCATGTGCTATTACTTTTTGCAGTTCGGTCAAAGCAAACATATTCATATATGCTGCCTTATAAGCATCACGGGAACGCCAATGAGTATTCATGTTCAAATATAACTCGTCGGCATCATTACAGGACATACGACACCATACACGTTGTAAGCATGGAGGATCATCTATGCCTATATCAGTACTAACATCCCAGGTTATAGCTTGCGCTCTACGTGAATATGGCGTCTCAGCTAATTTAGCTATTATAAAAGCTATCTGATCCGTTACCCCTACAAAGCTAGGGTTGTGAAACTCTTTATTACTTGGATACTCAAATAAGCGCTGATGATAAGTGTACTTCCAACCACCTTCAACTTCCATATAATGATCATGAATACCATCAAGTACTTCCTGTTTGTAAACTTCCAGATCCTCTAAACCACCTGGAAATGCCCTATGTATTCGTGGCTCAGCAAATGCATTACGCACATGTATAGTCATAGTGCAATCACGACTTGGGGGATCGCCTTCCTTATCATACTCAGTCTTTAATCGTGTGCCTCCGCGCCAACAATATAATACAGCTTCTTCCCAAGCAGCGGCTAAGTTTTCTTCATCTACATGAAATGCTGGTATTCTACTCATAAATCAATTCTCCTTATTTTAAGCTGTGCGTTGTGTGCGAGAATGATCATCATATCTCTCGCCTTCTTCTTGTGCTTTTTGTAACTGCTCATGATATAAGTCTATAACGGTCTTAGCATAATACATAGACTTAGATAGCTTACCACCGGTAATCTCTTCATATACTTCGCCTACTTGTTTATATATATACACTAAATCATGCATCTCGTTCTTGATCTTTTCTTCATCTAAAACTCCATCAGTAAACAATAAAGGACGCCAAACTTCTTGCCAGTCCCTTTCCCACTTAGCTTCTAATTCTAATTCTGCCTCAGTCATTTATTCCTCCTTAGATTGTATTTACGTCTATTAAAGTGTCATAAACGTAAGATCGCTCAGGAAACCTGTGATGTAAAGCGCTTACTAGTTCGTTATAAGCTGCCACACATATACATGGCTCAGGTGGTGCTAAGTAAACATGATACCTATATTGATCTAGATAGTGTAGCCTACTACTATGCGGTGGATAGTCCTCGGTCATTACTTTATGTAAATCGTCATGCCAAGACATTAAATATTATGCCTCCTCATCATCAGTATAATATTTATCTAATTGCTTTTTGTGCTTTATATTCTGCCCAGTTCTCTTTTAGTGCGTAAAAATAGTCAAAGCAATATTCAGTGCTGCTGCTAAACTTAGCTGCATCCGCATTCCAATATAAAAATGGATTGGTGTGTAACTCAAAGAACGTAGTAGATCTAGGAGCTATACCGAAATCATGACCTGGATATATAATAGTCTGCGTATTTATCTCCAGTCCCTGTAAACTATCATATTGCTTTCTTGCCATGTTATATGTGCGTGTGCCCCCTACTTTCCCTACAAATAGGGTGTCTCCAGTGATAATACTATCCTCTAACTGAACTATGCAATTGCTCGATACGTATATACAAATGCTATCTGGAGTATGACCAGGTGTGTGTAATATCTCTAATTCTAATTGCCCTAAAGATATTACATCTTTATGCTCCGCACGTATCTCCGATGGCCCACGCGCTGATTTATGCCTTACTGTTGTTGCACCTAACTTCTTCCGTAAAACAATCATACCTTTTGTATGATCAGTATGGCTATGTGTGCCTATTACATATTTAACAGTCACTTTGCCTGCTAATGATGCCGATAGTTCATTGACTAATCGAATAAAAATATCAGCTCCATATGAGGGATCTACCACTGCAGCATCACCTGTGTTATTATCAACTATCAAATACCCAAAATTAGCGTCGCCACCTACGTGTATTTGATATATCATAACTGCTCTCCTTTTCTAATCATCAGTACTATTCTTCATTATCGGTGTAATATTTATCAGCCCAACTGTTGTCCCTACGTATATAGCTGAACGTTATTATACCCTCAGGAGTAAGCCCTAACCGAACCTCCGCGCGACCTAACTCGGTAACGCATTTGCTGCAATTAAAATATAGAAAATAATGCTTGTCAAACTTCCACACACCATGAGAGGGTATCTGTACATAAGAATCTTCTGAGCCACATTTAGGACACTTTTTCTTTTTCTCAGATGCAAGCTCACGAGTTAGCTTTAACTCCTGCATACGTTCAGAGGCTAAATGTTCAGGCGAGTCACTGCGTATAACAACTTTCTGCTTTAACTTAGATTCTAAACGGTCGCTTAAATACTCAACATCACGTACTGGTGTTTCTACTTCAGGCTCACCAAGTATAAAATCAGCCATGAAAGTTACGATGCGATTAGTAAAAGAGCTTGCGTTATCAGAGCGATATTTATGCGCTTCGTCGTTATCAGAGCGATATTTATGCGCTTTATATATATCCGCTATAAGTTCTCGATCTGTTAGTTCCGTTGAACCGACTCCTAAACCTTCATAACGAAACACACGCCCATCAACACTTAAGGTATGCAACTCTTCAGTAAATCGATAAAGGTCATCGAGTAATGCTACTGCACATTCTTTTTGCTCTAAAGTCATAAGCTAACCTCCCCAGTCTGTATGAGATTTATGAGGAATCGACCTCTTTACCTTTTTTAGCATACTCTGTAGCTGAGGCTTCACTTTCCTTAGTATGTTCTAAGTTTGCCTCGTCCCATTTTTCCTTAATATACTTCAGACTCTTAGCGCGCGTACTGCAAATGCGCTTTTGTAAGCACTCACCGCATTTAGTCTTTAATTCTTTTTTAGCCTGCCATTGATCATGGTGTGCTTTTATTTGTTTCTCTTTTGAATCCAAAAGTCGGCGCATATACTCGACATCGCGTTCTGGAAGCTCTTCTGAATGCTCCTCTATTAGGGTATCGGTCATAATTTCTATCATTATATTCATACGAGCATCGGCTTCCTCAGCTAAACGTTTATGCTCCTCGTATATATAAGCCATAACCTCTTTATCTGTTAAGGTTACAATGAGGTAACCAGTTTCACTTCCATGACCCCAATAACCCCTTATAATACCATCATCCGCCACGCCAAATGAAGCCCAGTAATGAAGCTTATCAAGTAATGCTACTGCTTGTTCTTTTTGCTCTAAAGTCATACGCCTGCCTCTCCAGTCTGTATGAGACCTGCCATATAATCCGTGTAACTTTCATTTAAGAGCATATACTCTGCTTTTGCCTGACGAAATTTATGTTGAACACGTTCTATGGCATCACTATCAGATAATGTTACAGGAGCTAAACTCCCATCCCAATAGCCCCGAATAATGCCATTTATACTAACTACAAAGTTAGCACTAGAATATAACCTGTTAAGTAGTACTACTGTCGTCTTTTTTTGTTCTACGTCCAATTTTTAATCCCTCCGGAGGTAAGCCTTTTAAGGAGCGTCAAAATTCACGCTCCTTACGTTGATCCATCAAAGCATCATATTTTGCATTAAATACATCGGAGTGAAATCGTCTATAGAGTTCTCTTTTAGCTTTATATGCCTTTGTACTACGATCCATACTAGCATATAAACGGTCTAGTGCCTCGCTATCTGCTAATACTACCATACCCGAGTTTACCGGACCACCATCCGCACCCCAATAACCATATATATAGCCGTCTTCATTTACAGTGAAAAACGCATTAAGGTAAAACTCGGTTGCTCGTTTTCTATGCTCTAATGTCATTACTTGATCTCAAGTTCGGTATATTCAACATGCCTATGAAGAAGCCTGAAATTTTCAATAGCAAAAACCCTTAGGCGAGTATTAGAATGCCAAGGAATGCCTATCGCTCTAAGATGTAAAGCGCGTTTCTTCATTATAGCTATTAGCTTATCTGAGGGTCGCTCGCTAAAAAATATAGCAACACTTAAATGTGCAGGATAATGATATTCATCTTTATTTTCGGGAGTCAGTTTGACTTCTTTACCTCTGCCATTACTGCCATATCCTGGAGTAGGCCAATTAGCTACAAAACTAGGATACATATCGGGGTCATCTTGTACATCTAGCATTAAATCTTCAAACTCTTTAACAACCTCTGGCATCGCTTGTAACGCAAGCGCAGCCTGATCTTCGGCGTCACTGCTGGAAACTTCCGCAACTTGACCTGTAATATAAGCGCATACCTCACGTTCGAAATTCCCTGAGTAGCTGTTAGTATCTATTACAAACATATAGAAATCGTCTGGCGTCATCTTTTCAAGTCTCCTTTATAGTTCAATACCGCTAAATCTATCACTAGACTCTGGCTCTGGTGTCTTATAAATGAACTCAAACTTATCTTTGTGTGCATCTACTATGGCTTGCTCTAAAGCATCGCATATGGGAACTAAATGATTAATAGCACTATAATAAAAATTATTTATACGGTGCTCAGTAGAACCACATGCACGCTTGTAGTTTAATATCGATGTTATCGGAACGTGTATTATACAATGAAGACATAATTTTAAGACAAACTTAAAGTCATGTCTCCCCTTGCAGCCCTCGCATATAACAGTATGAATAGACCAGGCTATCTTACCCTCAGTACGTATCACGAACTTCGTCCTACCAGTGATTTTCCTTAGCTGTAAGCTAAGCTCCTCTATATATGTAAGCCTTTGGGCAAACGCAAAATCACTGCCCAATACTGCTAGCTTTTGCTTTTTACTTAAACGCATTTTATAGTCTTCGCCTCTTCGATCCCCCGAAGATGATAACGTAGATCACGTTCTAAGAAATTCTGATACATTTCAGCTTCGTATACTAAATTAGCATCTATATAGTTACTCCCTTCAGGGAGTAAGGAACAGAAAATGGCCATTTGCCAAGATACAGTATGAAAAAGATAACCAGGGATGTTTGTTACAAATATAGAATCTACCATTGTGAAATCCTCTTATAATAGGTAAAAAGTTAAAACTCCTACCTTATAAATATATTATATGACCAATTTGTGTAAATGGTACTAAAATGATACTATAAATATTGAAATCGGCTTGTTGTTTATGGCTACCGTAATGATATCGCCAAAAACTAGAGAGGATATATTAGTTGATTCAAGCGATGAAATAGACTTTAACCAGCGAGTCTTGATATAATGCTTGTCCGCAGACCTGGGGCTATACTCAATAACAGTATACTCACACCGTACTGTTACTGGATAATTAAGCAAATTGCGCATTGTTAATGCATCATCCAAGCCCTTTGATATTACTATAGCCCCCTCATCGGATAAAACTATAGGCTCAGTTCTAATCGGCTTTTCTGTTACAACCGCATTGTCTGTTTTAGCCGCTTGTTCCTCGCAACCTATAAGAACTGTTAAAAGAGCACATAGTATGAAAATATGTAATTTCATTTCTCCTCCTGTATCTTTTTACGTTCTAATGCGATCCCTTTCTCCTTACCGCGCATATAGGCCTTACGTATCAACTTCCCCATGCAATCGCGCCAATACTCAATAGTCGAATATGGAACCAATTTACTATAACTACGGGCATCTAGCATACACGCCTGTACAAAAGCTTCATTCATGTCTGTGGTTCGAATGCCCTCGTCAGGTGCATCTACAGCCTCCATCTGCTTTAATACATCTTGTGCGCTTATCATTCCACGCTCGGCCATCTTCTTTATATAGCTTTTTTGTGCTTCGGTCTGTCTCTCGATCCAATCATCTGCCTTATGGGGCACTTTGGGTATGTGATCTTTGCTTGGATCTATACTAACTGAATCTTGTACTTTGTGTAAATCTATTTGAGGTAACCAATCGGTAGCTCGATCCATTTCACTATAACCAGTATCTAAACAAAATTTGCATATGATTATACTGCTCTTATCTAAAGACTTAAATAATACCATCTTTGGTATATATTTATATTTACCACATATGTCGCAAGTTCCCCATGACATTAAAAATACCTCCCTATTATCCTTTCACGACGGCTAATGGTGCCAATTCTATCCTTACGTTAACTAAATCAACTTGATTTGACATTACCTCCGCAATTGACTTATAAGCGCTACTCGCCTCATCTAAATCGTCCTTGGTTCTAATCGAATGTATAATACCCAAATCGTCTAGCTTCTTGATCTCAGCATCTAAATCTAATTCCTTCTTTGCGCGCGTTCGGCTCATTACTCTGCCAGCACCATGAGAACAACTATTAAAACTCATAGGGTTACCTACACCCTCGACTATATATGACTTAGTTCCCTGAGAGCCGGGTATTATGCCTATTGTTCCCTCTCGTGCCTGAGTAGCTCCTTTCCGGTGTACCATTACATTAGTTCCAAAATGATTCTCCATGATGGCATAGTTATGTGCTATGTTAATCATAAAGCCGGATAAAGGAATAAACTTCGATATGCGATCCATCATCAACATACGGTTAGCTAAAGCGTATTCTACTGCAAAATTCATCTCTGCTAAATAGTCCTGACCCTGTTGAGAGTCCAAAGGTAAAAACGCTAGTTGCCATTCTTTCGGTACTTGACTGAACCAACGTTTATTAAGTGTTATAGCCACCTTATTGTGATACTCCGCTATTTGCTTGCCTAAGTTACGACTACCGCTATGGACCATTACCCATATATAACCATCATCACCTTGTTGTATTTCTATGAAGTGATTGCCTCCGCCTAAGGTGCCTAATGACTTTAATGCATTGTCATATTCTGTGGATACTACATAAAGTGCATATAAATCTTCTACCTTAGGCATTAAAGACTCATCCTGTAGTTCGAGGTGTTTCTTAAATCCTACTGGTATGTTGCGACGTATACTGTCTATAAGATGTTGAAGCTCATGTTTATTTAATTCGGTAAGTGTCGTTTTAGCGGCACACATACCACATCCAATATCAACTCCCACTGCATTAGGTATTATTACCCCTTTAGTTGCCATGACACCGCCTATAGGCATACCATAACCCTGATGAGCATCTGGCATGATCGCTATGTGCTTGTGTACAAAAGGTAGGTTAGCTAAGTTCTTGGCCTGTTCTATTGCGCCAGGATCTAGCTTGTCTATATCATCTATCCAAAACTTGATGGGTACTCTCTCTGTACTTATTACATTTATCATGTTGTTATTCCTCCGTTCTAAGTTCTATGTTTTCCAATCTGGAAATATTCGCGGATTGATGTTCTTCCGTATCAATATTTGGAACCTGATGAATAACTTCTAATATATGTTCCTCTTCAGAATTGGCTTTGGCTATTTGAACTTCAAGTGCTTTACATATAGAATCAATGATTGATGTTATATTATTGATATCTACACCTATTCGACATACTTCTTTTATTATATATACACGCTCGACGCTATTAGTGAAAGAATAACGGTAGTGTAAAATACAACGAGCTATTGGTAAAAAGAAAATAGGGCGTCGGTAAATCTTTATATAACGATCAGTATTATTACCACTCCAGCGAATAAACCAAGTATTATCCTTATTTCGAACTACAAAGCGTCTTTCTTCAAAATCGACATATAAAATAGATCTAAGGTTACATAAATTTATAGACTTGAACAAAGAATCTTGACCTATTGTAGATAATAAGCGTGCTTTACTTAGTCTACTCACTATGTCTTCGCCTGCGCACGAGTTAAGCTATTAAGGTACTCTGCTATTATATCACCATGACACAAATCAGGACTGCACTTGCAGCCTAAAACCCTACCCCATAATTCATGTACCCTACCACGAAAGGAAGGATCGGTCTTTAACCTGCGATAAAAATACTTGCGGAATTTTGCTATTACTTCTTCTAGCGTGCCATCTTTCCCTATCTCAAAAGGACACTGATAAGGATAAAAGGAATACTGAAAAGGTTCTATACCGTCACCTATCCAAGTGTAATCATCACCTGTATATATATCTATATTAACTATTGTTGTCTTTGACATAATAAAGGGTACCTACATAATGCTCTTGATTATAAATAAGTGGACTTTGGTTGATCAAATAAAACTAGTTCCTTACACTCGTTTTGTTATTCCAAGTTGCTCTTCAATACCTAACGCGGCAGCCCTACGATAAAAAGTCGACCGAGCAATGCCAAGTCTAGCTGCTGTCTTCTTTATGTTGCCTTTTTCAAGGTTATGGATGCCTATTATATAAGCGCCGGCTAATGTAACGAGTTCATCTTCGTTACAGGATAACTTTGCCAACTTAGCTAGTGCCTGTATATTAGTGTACTCTCCGCATTGACCGCGTTTATCGTCAAAAATTGAACAATCATACTCCCGACAATCGCAATTAGCTAGTGTGTTGAAATTAACTAACTGTTTGTGACAAATACGAGTACTTCTAATGAGCTTATTTGTATCGGGTACATGTTCCTGAGTCTTTTTAGACTTACTCATGTGCTTAATCTCCTTTTTTTCAATACGGTGAAATCCAACCTTCTTCTCTATGACGCCAGTACCAGGGTTTATACTCTTGCTTGTATATTGCTGGAGATAAATAACTGACTCCGTCCTCGGCGCGTATCCAACTGACAGAGGTCCAAGAATTGGCAAAAGGGCAATTGTCAAGTAAACATCGCGCATACGTTATAACGTCTTTACCTCGTTCAGTGTAAATGGTCTCATTGCGTGCTTCTAATATATGTCCGCAAGCTGGAATAAGAAGAAATCGATAATGATACATAGCTTTAAGACTACTAAAGTCAGCACTATGATGATTAAGTTCCTTATTATCTTCCATTGGCGCTATGCTTATTGTGCGCGTAACCTTGTATCGGCGATAACATTCGGAGCATTCAACAATGTTTTCATCTTCCAATTTGTTTTTATCAAAAGCAAGCTCGCCATAAAAATCGGATCCGCATTCACACTCAATTTCATAATCATCACCGAGGCCCGTAATCCAGTCTGTTTGGACCAGTTCGTAGTTCCGCATAAAGGACAACGTTTAGGTTTATCAGAGCGCGCACGCCAGTCATGACCACAGCGCTTACAGTACTTATGTATGCTTCCAAACATATTTTTATTCCTTAATAGCTAATTGCGATATGCAGCTAGTTCCTTTAACTTCAGCTTCTCGTCTAACTTTAATATCCTGGACAATTGAGACATTGTCTGTATTGTAGTTAACTCACCGCATTGCTCGAGATCATCATCATAAATGGAGCACTCAGTACGTATACAACTAAGTATATTACCACCTATAGCAGTCAGTGTTAATTTCCTATGACAAACGCGCGCTTCTCGTGGCACATTCACGATGTTACTCCTCTTAGTTGAAATGTTTTGATGAAAGTGAAATTGTATTCAACTTGATTATATGACTGTTTGTGAAAAATGGTACTAATTTGTATGATTCAAAAAGATTCATAGGCACTTATATACTTTTATCCTGAGCATGCTTTAATTCCATAACAAGCTTTTTGACTCGAGCATCAATCCTATATACATGTAACAGAGTCATACCATAATCCCACTCAGGTCCACCTATGTAATCAAACATTCGCCAACCACGCACTTCTTTGCATACAACAAGTTGTAACGAATCTATAATAGGTAAAATAACTGTCCATAGTGCACTAGAGGTATTCAAAAGAAAATTAACCGTGTTATCTTCCGTATCTACACCATAAAACGTTTCGGTATCAGGATGGCCTTGAAGAGTGCTCGTTATAACCACGGAATGCTCATAGGAATGTTCATAATGTACAGGCTTCTTTAATATTCGCGTCCTACAACGACGGTAATGAATCGAACAGGCCTTGCGGCATATTGAGAGTGACCATGAAGTAGGTGGTATCTGCTTAGACATAAATATAGTCCTCGTGATAGGCTGAAAAATTAAAAAGTAACGTTGTCTTGGTTATATGACTGTTTGTGAAAAATGGTACTTCTCAAAAAATGAGATCATTATTATATGATAAATCGCGCGATTATTCAGTATGCTCACATTATTCTAGCTATATTCTCGCATATAATAATGGTGGTATGTTAATATCGGCCGATATCGACCCATTTCCTTTTTCAACCCCCGCTTGAGTTATGAAGCATGTGATATAGCTCCCTATATTTCCCGGGAATTTGTATGTTACTAGATAGGGTATAGGGTATATATAACCTATATAACCCCCTATATATGCCCTGTCTGTAATGACCTAATGCCAGACCCCCCTATATAT
>SDBT01014078.1_pt1 | contig 12778 bp, 9 predicted proteins | sample 2277101 | NCBI WGS metagenome assembly SDBT01 (sample SAMN10404973, study PRJNA504765) | marine sediment metagenome | isolation source: marine sediment core GS10_PC15, 103 cmbsf | place: Arctic Ocean: Southern Knipovich Ridge | collected 2010 | reverse complement strand
TACCCACCTTTGATATACCTCATCCGGTATCAATTTGCCGCCAGTCTCCTCAATAATTTGTTTAAGCACCCTCTCCTCATACTCTACCTGTTTTTCCGAAGCGTACCCCCAGAGACAGACGGATACGCAATTATTAACGTTCTTTTGCCAGTATTCGTCTATCCAGGTACCCCAGTACTCCTCTTTAGACTTTGCCCACCACCAATTAAAGTAAACCGGGGGCCAGCGATGCAGCATCCCGCCAATCTCCGACTTACCAATCTCACGCATAGCCTCGATCGATTGTTCAAAAGTAGGATAGGTAAATAGATACCATTTAAATCTCTTCGGGGGCAGTTCACTTTTCTTATCGGGTGCTATCCCCTCGGTAGGAAAGACAGAAGGACCAGGCCAGGGATAGAGCTTAATTGCCAATTTGGTTATTACACCTAAAGTGCCAAGATGTCCCGCAGCACCTCTCAAAATAGCTCTGGCATCTGGTCCCGGACCCTCGCCCCAGTAATAGCCAGCTCCGGGAATAGCCAGTGAACCCGTGCTTAAAATCTCCCCGCTGGGCAAGGCCCACTCCACACCTAATATATTCCGGGCGGCATATCCCGTCCTGTAGGCTGTGCCCTGCAAACCCTGAAAGACATGATTTGCCAGGCTGGACGCTTGTGAGCCGACCTCAGGAGTACCCATACACAGCCCCCTCTTCACCGCCTCAGCATGCAGTTGAGCATGGGTGACATAGGGTTCAATTATGGCATACATGTTCTTCTCGTCTATCTCTAATTTGTTCATCCTCTTGGTGTCCATTATGCACCAATATGGTTTGATGGCTCCAAAAAGAACAAATAAGAACCCGGAGCCGATTACTGAAAACGGGAACTTATATCGGTTAGCCAGTCTCATTATTTGTTGCACATCCTCAGCACTCCCGGGCAAAGCAATAAACTCAGGGAGATTTCGTCTGCGCAGAGTACTCACAGCATAAAAATCTCGGCTGTAGGCTTGCATCACTGCCGGGTCATCAGAAACATAATCGGCACCGAGGATATTAACCATCTCGTCATATATTAGCTTATGTTTATCATCGCTTATGGGCATTTAGGCCACCTTCTTTTAGATTATCTACTTCGCTTCCCGCTCGGCTTTCTCCATTTTCTCCATATCTATAAATCGGGTAGGGTTGGCTACATTATTGGGGTCAAGAGCCTTTTTTATCTTAGCCACTATTAGATGGAAATTGGCAAAAGTGGCACCAATCCGGTTAGCTGGGGCAAGACAACCCGTGAACTCAATTACCCGATTTTTCATATCTTGGGTTATACTCTCAACGGCACTCTTTAATACTGCTTGACAGGTCTCTTCCGTTTTTTCGTGGGGGAAGTCAGCTTCTACAGAAGCAAAATGACTGAAATCATAACTAACGATAAGGGCCGGATGGTCACAGTCCAAGATGGGCGGAGTATATTTATCGATAATCTCCCATCCTGACTTCAAGCTTCTCAAGCCATCATCCAGCGAGTCGAAGGTTATCAGACCAGACCCGTAGGCACCAATTCGCATTATTCGGCAGCCATTGGAGCTCCTGATCCAATTGTTGGCAGTATAGGGCACCCACCTTTGATATGCCTCACTCGGTATCAATCTGCCTCCAGTCTCCTCAATAATCCCTTTGAGCACCCTCTCCTCATACTCTACCTGTTTTTCCGAGGCAAACCCCCAAAGACAGACGGAGACAGAGTTCTTAAAATTCTCCTGCCAGTACCCCTCTATCCAGGTGCTCCAGTATTCTGCTCTGGATTTTGCCCACCACCAATCAAGGAAAACTTCTGGCAAGTGCTGCAACACTCCCCCAATCTCGACCTTACTTATCTCACGCATAGCCTCAATCGTCTGTTCAAGGCTAGGATAGGTAAAGAAGTACCACTTAAACCTCTCCGAGGGCAGTTCGCTTTTCTTATCGGGTGCTATCCCCTCAGTGGGCAATACAGGAGGACCGGGCCAGGGATAGAGTTTGACCGCCATCCTGGTTACTATACCTAACGCACCTAAGTGTCCCAGCAAACCTCTCAATAAGCCCCTGGCGTCCGGTCCCGGACCCTCACCCCAGAAATAGCCAGCTCCTGGGTTAGCCAATGAACCGATGGTTAAAATCTCCCCATTGGGTAAGACCCACTCCACACCTAATATATTACGAGGGGCATATCCAGTTCGATAGGCGGTGCCTTGCTCGCCTTGGAAGACATGATTTGCCAGACAGGATGACTGGGAGCCAGCCATAGTATTGCCCATGTACAGTCCCCTCTTCATGGCTTCAGCATGCAGTTGAGCATGAGTGGCATAGGGTTCAATTATAGCATACATGTTCTTCTCATCTATCTCTATCTTACCCATTCTCTTAGTGTCGACTATACACCAATAAGGCTTACGGGCGCCAATAACCGGGAATAACAGTCCGGAGCCAATTACTGAGAACGGAAACATGTAGCGATTAGCCAGTCTGACTATCTGTTTCACATCCTCAGTATTACCAGGTAGGACGACAAACTCTGGACTTTGTTTGTGCAAGACACTCGCTGCGTAACAATCTCGGCTATAGGCTTCCGCTATAGCCGAATCATCAGAAACATAATCAGCACCAAGGATATTAACCATCTCGTCACATATTAGCTTATGTTTCTCATCAACTAATGGCATCTTACTCCATTCTTTCCATATTGATAAGTCGGGTGGGATTGGCCACATTATGAGGGTCAAGAGCCTTTTTTATCTTGGCTACCAGTAAATGGACATTGGCAAAGGCTGCCCCGATGCGGTCATATGACGAGGTAGTGATTAAGAAAGCAGGTATCTGGGTCTCAGCACTTCTCGATATGACATCCTGTAGAATACCCCCTACTGCTATCACATCAGAATCATCCAGTTTTTCACGGGGAACATCCATTTCCGCTAGAGCGTAGTGACCAAAATCATAAGGAGCAACCCAAGCCGGATGGGCACTATCCAAGAGGGGTGGGGTATATTTATCCAAGACCGGCCATCCAGACTCGAAATTTCTCTGGCAATCATCGAGCGAGTCGATTGCCATATCAGCTATATAATATCCACCAGCGGGGCGGGCCATCCGGTTGCCATTGGAGTCTCTAACCCAATTACTGGCAGTATATGGTACCCACCTTTGATATACCTCATCCGGTATCAATTTGCCACCAGTATCCTCAATAATCTGTTTAAGCACCTTCTCCTCATACGCTACCTGTCTTTCCGAGGCAAATCCCCAGAGGCAGACGGCAACGCAGTTTTCGACATTCTTCTGCCAGTATTCCTCTGTCCAGGTGCTCCAGTACTCCTCTTTAGACTTTGCCCACCACCAGTCATAGTAGATGGGAGGCCAGCGGTGCACTATGCCTCCGATTTCAGCTTTACTTACCTCACGCATAACCTCAATTGCCTCTGCAAGAGTAGGATAGGTAAAGAGGTACCATCTGAACCTCTCTGGAGGTAGCTCGCTTTTCTTGTCGGGTGCTATCCCATCGGTAGGGAAGGCAGGAGGACCAGGCCAAGGGTAGAGCTTGGCTGCTATCTTGGTTATTATGCCCAAAGCACCACGATGACCTATCAGACCTCTCTGTAAACCCCTGGCATCCGGTCCTGGACCTTCACCCCAGAAATACCCAGCTTCCGGGTTAGCCAAGGAACCTGTTCTCAAAATGTCTCCTGTAGGTAAGACCCATTCCATACCTAATACATTACGGGCAGCATATCCCGTCCTATACCCTGTCCCCTGCATCCCGGCAAAGATATGATTTGCCAGGCTGGATGACTGAGCGCCAGCTTCAGGGATACCATTATACAAGCCCCTCTTCATAGCCTCAGCTTGCAATTGAGCATGAGTGACGTGGGGCTCGATTATGGCATACATGTTCTTCTCGTCTACCTTTTCTATCCTATCCATCCTCTTGGTATCAATCATGCACCAATATGCTTTAACCGCTGAGACCACAGCTAACAATAGCCCCGAGCCAATTACTGAGTACGGGAAGTGGTAGCGGTTAGCCAGTCTCATTATTTGCTGCACATCCTCAGTGCTCCCAGGCAAGACAATAAACTCAGGCTTTCCTTTAATTAAGAAAGTTGGTGTTTGCGACTCTCGGTTGTAGGCTTCTATTACTGCCCGGTCATCAGAAACATAATCAGAGCCGAGGATATTTACCAGCTCATCATATATTAGCTTGTGCTTGTCATCGCCTGATGGCATTTCAAGTTATCGCCTTCTTAGATTACCTGCTGAACAATCGTCCCTGCATCTCGTCCAGTAGTGATATTGTACATTGCTTTCAGTGTCATGGTCAAGGACTGGAGCTTACTGACGAGGCGAGGACACATTATGTTAAATATCGCTGTTATTGCCCCTTCATCACCAAGGAGGTTGGGGCGGTCTCAATCTTTTGGACAGCAAGACCCTGCATATCTTTCCTGGGCTTGAAAACAATAGAGGGGGCGAGTTCCCCGGAGTAAGCAAAGCCCTCGGCTTCTCTGACATCACCGTACTTTACCCGTAGCTCTTCTATTGGACCGGCGTCTAGTGCCCACATGGGACAGGCATCAACGCACACTGGTTTTTTACTCTCCGCCAGCTTATCAAGACAAAACTCACACTTCTGCATCTTGGCTCCCTGTTCAGTACCAAACTGTGGTGCACCATAGGGGCAGGCATCCTTACAGAACATGGCACACTCCTCATTTCCCAGACATGCCTCTCTATCTACTACCACGATTCCATCTTCTTCCCGCTTGGTAATGACATTTACCGGGCAGGCTGGAATACAGCTAGGTTGGTTACAGTGCAGGCAGGAGAGTGATAGAAAAGCCACAAATGGTTCGGGATATTTCCCCTTCTCTATGGTATTGACCCAGCGCCAGCTCACTGGCCCGGCTGGGATATCATGCCAGTCCTTGCAAGCTATGATACAGGTAAAACACCCGATACACCGAGTCTGATCGAAATAAAATCCCATTTGCATTGGTAATGCCTCCTTCTTAAGCTTTTTTAACTTGTACTAAAGCCGTGTCACTGGCGAAGGCTCTTCCTGTAGCCGTGTTTATACCTCCAACATAACCTGTTTATCATCAGAACCCCTGGCTCTACCGGTTACAGTAGTATAGAATGTATGTGGATTTTCAAGCAACAATGTATTTGTCCAGGGTTCCTCAGCTATAACCAGCGCCTATCGTCTTTTAAGGCTATTCTAACTTGCCAGTTTATTTTTCATTTGTGCGATTGTCAATACTCTGAAGTACAAATGAACCCATGTACATGCGGATTGTAATTACAACTTCGGAGAGGGGAGTGCTGAATGTTTGAGGTCGAATTTATCGAGAACGGTTTTGCCATAAAAGAAAACGAGGGCTTTTCCAGAGTTCCCTCCGTATTTAGCGCTTAATACTTGATAAATTCCAAGCTAAAATAGATATGGGGATTTACACAAGGCCGCTGCTACAACCTCTATTTAGCTTGGAAATGTATAAGGTACTTAAAATTAGAGTGCCTTGCTTAGCGCACGAAGAAATCTGGCCTGAATGGGTCCCATCTGCCTACCAGCCGGTCGAATGCAGGCTGGGGAAATGTCTCCTTAAACATGCGGTAGTAATATAGCTCCTCCACCGAAGCTAACTTTGGGTTACCTTCTATCCTGTTGTGTTCTGCGAGTTCGCTTTCAGAAATGTGCTTCTCTGCCACGTCGCGCATTATCCAGGCTACACCTGAACCCTGGGCAAAAAAGCGTTTTGTCTGGTAGATGATATGTTCGGGTAAACAGCCCTCGAATGCCCGGCGCAGAACCCACTTCCCATGTTCCGGACTAATCTTGCAATTTATCGGTATCTTCAGACAAAAATCCATCACCTTGGTGTCAAGAAAGGGCGTGCGAGTTTCTATAGAATTTGCCGCCGGCAATCTGTCTAACCTCTGCAAGGCTGTATTATGAGCAATATTGATAAGCTTATCGACTATGCCGGCAACCTCATCCGGGTTCTTTCCTTGCCGAAACTGACCGTCATAACCACCGAAGAATTCATCGGCTCCCTCACCGGTAAGAACACACCTGGTGTGCGGTTTCACAAACCGTCCTGCCAGGAAATTGGCAATGGCACCATGCACACAACTCTCTTCATACATCTCCTGATGATAGACAGCCTGAGGCAATATCTCGGTTATTTCCTTTTCACTGAACATTAACACATGATGCTTAATGCCCAGGTATTTGGTTACATCCTTAGCCAGCGGGAGGTCCTGTCCTTCCTCCATACTGACGGTAAAACATTCGATATCCGGCTTTATCTTATGAGCCATGTAGGTTATGAGACTGCTGTCTAAACCACCGCTTAAAAGAATTCCGCCCACGGCATTATCTTTCATCCGTTTCTCCGTAGCCTCTTCCAGTAGTTGAGCCAGTACCTTCCTGGCCTGCTCGAAATTCTCAAAATCGGGAGTTTCTACAGCCTGACAAGTATATTTCTGGAAGCCCAGTTCCTGGGAGTAAACATAGCCGTTCGGGAACTCCTTAACATCGTCAGCTATACCTACCAGGCTCTTCGCCTCTGAGGCAAAGCATAATCTTCCGTCTCCATGTCCGTAGTACAGAGGTTTTATGCCCGCCCAGTCACGAGCGAGTACCAGCTTACCATTGTCAGATATGGCACAGGCAAAATCTCCATCTAAATTCTTGGCAAACTGAGTGCCATACTTATCATAGAAGTACAATACAGCCTCAGCATCGGTCATACCTGATTGTTCTGGATTATATATACGTCCATCGAGGACAACCGCTCTCTGGCCTTCAGATGTATAATGTGAACCGGTCTTGGAATCCCCACCCACATTCAGCTCACAGCATCCCAAGTTTACCCCCTGCTCCCGGTTTATCCAAGTCTCGTGAGGACCTCTATGCTTGATTTTGTCAAGCATACGCTCTAACTCACCATTATCAGTGCCTTGAATTCCAGCAATTCCTGCCATAATTATTCTCTTCCTTCTTCAAGATTATATTTGAACTACGCCTTCTCTTCTTGAAAAGCATCAAGTAACTTAATGGCATGGAAACCGTCCATGCAATAGGCATCGGCTCCTATTTCCTGGGCATACTCATCAGAGACTGCTGCTCCCCCAATCAAGATTTTAACCTTATCTCTTAGACCATTCTCTTTCAGCGCTTCGATTACCTCTCCCATGACTACCATGGTAGTAGTCAGCAGAGCAGAAAGCCCTAGAAAATCAGGCTTGTATTCCTTGACAACTTCTACAATCTTTTCTGTAAGCACATCTGTACCCAAGTCGTTTACCTCATATCCGGAACCTTTAATCAGGATAGCAACAATATTTTTACCAATATCATGAATATCTCCTTTTACCGTGGCTATGGCAAATTTCCCCTTAGTAGTCACGTTTGAAGCTTCAAGATACGGCTTTAGAATATCCATAGCCCCACCTACTGCTTCGGCAGAGGCTAACATGTCCGGGATAAAGTATTCCTTCGTAGCAAATTTCTCTCCTACAACCTGCATTCCTGCAGTCAGACCCTGTGCAATTATTGTCTCTGGAGGCATCTTTTTCTCCAATGCCGACTGTGTCAGCTCCAACACCCCGGGCGTCCCGGACATACTCTCATCTATTCCTTCATCATCCTTAGTCTTTCTTCCCTGGATAACATTTTCCTTAATTAAGGCAATGATGTCTTCGCTCATTGTTCTCTCCTCTCTTCATATACGTTTAGCCTGGGCAATATACCGGGTATCTCTCGGAATATCCTGCTAGTGGTAGCAGAATCTATATGTTTCACAGGTTGTGAAAGAAGTTGCTTCATTTTCTCGTAGGCTAATGCCAATACATTATCCGTCTCTCCATCTCCTTCAAAGGGATAGGACATTGAGAGTTGCCCACTACGTAGCATGGGGCGAATATAGCGAATGTATAGCTTTTGTGGTGTCGCTACCACTTCTCGTACCTGTTTAAGGATGTCATCAATCTCTGTCTGGTTAATCTGCGGCGACCTTAGAAAGAACTTTAGCATCTCAAAGTGGGCATCATCTAAGACAGCCTGGAGCAGACAAAAAGTAGAATTCCCATCGAGGAGGCCATAGGCACAATGCAAGTATTGCGGCCCGCTCAAAGTGACTAATATGTCTGAGAATAATCGTTCTATTGAGGATTGCATCCCCGGTATTTTTGTATCGCAGACACCGGCGGTAGAATAGCAAGGCAACTCGTAAAAACGGGCCATTTGAACGCAGTCGATATTGTACTGGCTGGACTCTGGGGCACCATAGGAATCACTAAGATTATCAAGCCGGGCTCTCACCGGTACGGTTCCATAGAGCACTGGTGTTCCCTTATTTACCAACTGGCTCAATGTTATTCCGGCTAGAACTTCAGCATTTATTTGAGCCAAAATGCCGACCTCCTTAATAGGAGCAGTAGTTCCAGCCTGGGGTGAGGAGGAAACTACTACCGGTAGCCCCCTCCTGCAAATTTCAATTAACGTCTGAGTAGTATCCTCGACAAATTGCAGAGGGCTTTTAACTAAGCAGGTGATAAAGGAAATAATAGGGTTCTCTTTAAGTTCTTCTTCTCCGCCAACTATTAACTTTGCCATATTTACCACGTTATCCAGTTGGTTTAACTTGGTTAGTCCTGCCATAACGTGCTTGGTGGTGTTATTCAAGGAAGCGAAGAATTTGTTAACATCTTTGTTATCTGCTGTAATATCTTTATCCTGGATATTTACGGGGCGGATGAAGGCATCTAGAGTCTCCAAATGCTCACACAAGTGTGCTGCCTGGCAAAGGTCCAAAACAGTACCACGTCGCCGGTGAAATTCCGGCATCATAACTTCAATACTAGGGTCAGATTTTTTAACATAGGCCTGAAAATCAACATCGAGCCAGATATTGGTCTCAGAACCGGAGACAAAGTGCACCCTGGGCTCACTTCCGTCGAGGATGAGACAGTTATTCTCATCTCTTGCTCCCAGCTTCACCACCTTTGGCGCTGCCTGCAACGCCTCCGAAACGACCTTCTCGGGTATCTTGAGCAGCCAGCAGGCGGTATCTCCCTGCTCGATGGGTGAGACCTCAACGCCACAGTCTCCGAAAATCTCAGCGGCGTCGCGGTTGAAACACACCACGCCAGGGTCGGTCAATATAGCCAGAGAAGTCCGGTGTATCCGTTCCACCTGCTCCAGCTTAAGTCTCTGGTAGGGTTCTACTAGAATACCTTGCCGTGCCATCGTATTTCTCCCAGTATAGAATCTATGGTTATCATAGCGATTCCGTAGAAAGTCTGAAGCCTGATGTTCCTCGCTTGGTAGTGTGCAGCATGTCTATGAGTTTCTCCGTAGTCCAAACCAGGCCGAAGGAACCCTTCACCTTCATTAGTGTAGCCTCATACAATTTCGGCCAGGAAGATGCTACGGCATCTTCTACCAGTAGAACATCATAACCCTTGTTGAATCCATCCCTAATAGAATTTTCCACGCAGATGCAAGTGTCTACACCTGTGTATATGATTGTATCAGCACCTATACTCTTCAGCCATAGTTCTAATTCAGTATCTTGAAAGGCAGAGTCCCTCCTTTTTATGACTACGTGGTCACCTTTTGCTGGTCGCAGCTCATCGATTATCTCTGCATCCCATGTTCCTATCACACATGCGGGAATCTTGAGGAATTCTAGCCTTCTTTTGGGGATGATGCGGTGTAGCCTATTGAGAAGGTCTATCCCTGATGCCTCTCTAACCTGTTGGGTATAAAAGACAGGTATGTGCAGTTCATGACAGACATCTATAATCTTCCTTATGTTAGGTATAATCTTCCGGTACCTATTTATATCGACTCCAATAACGGCTCCTGACGTTTCGTAAGAGCCGCTGTGTGTACAGAAGCCATTCTGCATATCTATAACTAATAGTGCGGGATGAAAATCAGGAGGTCTTATGCGCCACATCTCATGTTCGCCTACATCTCGAGATTTTTTGGGGCTTCTTCTTTCGTCCGAACCCATTTTTAATCACCTTCTACCTACAGGCATTATGTATAAAGGCTACTCATCCCCTGGTAAATTCGGGGGCTTCTTTGTCTGCTCGTCACGAAATCAGTCTACGATACCTGTTATCTCCGAGAGCACCTGACGTCTTATCCCATCGGGCAGCTTGTAAGTATGGTTGGCTATAAGCTGTGGTACCATCACTGCTGCCTTCTCCCAGGTGGTCTTCCCACCTTTGGCCTCCCACTTCTCACGGCTGTTCCTGTCGCTCAGGGAGGGCTGGTAATGCTCGCCACGCATAAATTGCCTGGTGTGTTTAGCAGCAAGGAAATTGCCTCCCGGTCCCACCTGCTTGATGAGGTCAAAGGCTAAGGTGTCATCATCTACCCTTATGCCCTCAACTGCCCTCATCACCATGCCCAGTATCTCATTGTCGATAACGAACTTCTCATAACATGCGGTTAAGGCAGATTCCATAAATCCTGCCGCGTCGTGGATAAAATTAGCACCGGCCAGGGCACAGAGCAGGCTGGTCATAGCCGACTCATAGCCACTCTGGGCATCCAGCACTTTGGAGTCGGTCATACCGCCGGTGGCGTAGTAAGGGAGTTGGTAAAACTGAGCCATCTGAGCACCAGCCGCATTAAGGAGACCCATCTCTATAGAGCCTGCCAGGTACTTGAAGTCACCAAGATCGATACTGGTGGCAACCGAGCCAAAGATAACTGGTGTCCCTGGATTGACAATCTGGGTAAGCATTACGCCCATCAGTGAGTCCACAGTCTGGATTACCAGGTTTCCGGCTAGCGTAACCGGTGAAGTAGCCCCACACAGTGGTTCAGCAGGACATACCAGAGGGATGCCGCTCCTGGCAATAGCCACTAGTAGGTTACCGTACTGTTCGTCCATTCTCATGGGGCTTATGCTACAGGTTATCATGGAGACAAGGGGACGCCGCCGAAGTGCTTCCCCAGAGCCGGCTACTATTTCTGCCATTCGTATTACCTGCTTCACTCCATCGAAGGTATAAACGCCTCCCATGATATGCTTCGTGGTATTATCCAGCCCGGCAAAGAAGCGGTTCACATCCACTTGCTCCATGGGCAACTCGTTGGGATAAGTGGGCAGCATGAACAGGTGGATATTATCCAACTGGTCAACCAGTTTAGCGATTCGCTTCAGGTCTTCCAGAGTAGCAGGTCGCTTCTGTCCCGTGTCCGGATGGTAGATATAAAGGGCAGTTCCTCCAGTCCCTGCGTAAACCCGCTTCCCACCGAGGAGGATGTCATGCTCTTCGTCTTGGCCGCAGAGCCTAATCTCTGACGGTGCCATCCTTATTAGTTCCAGGACTTTCTCCTGGGGAAGACGCACCTGGTACTTTTCCCGATCCACTTGTCCCCCAGCCCGCCCAAAGAGTTCCAACGCGGTGTCAGAATTCACCTCAAAGCCTACCTCCTCGATTATCCGCATTACGGTCTGGTGCACCTTGCGTATAGACTCTTCGGTGAGAGGCTTAAAGCTGCCCCCAGCCAATCCTTTTCGAATCATGTCCTTAAATTCTACCTCCTGCCTACACAATCATATTTGTCGCAGGTTAGGCAGGGGTTATAATTCTCCACTTCGCGAGAGCCAATACCAATAATGCCCGATATCGACTTGCGAGGGAACATCTGAGACCCCTCGGTCAAACGAACTCCTACAGAATCACCGTTTACAGCCCGGAAGACCATCTTCTGTTGGCTCACATCCCAATCACAATAGCCGGGGCTAAAGCGCCGGCTTATGCAAAATCCCTGAGTACGAGCTATCTCGCCCACCCTGCTCTGCACAAAATCAACCAAGTTCTCAGTAGCCACTGAGCCTATTGCGTCCAGCACCGTCGCTTGGAGCATGAGCCCATCTTCAGTCAACTGACATACCATTTCCTCCAGGTGACTGCCTATTGTCACCAAGAGCACCGCAGCCTTTTCACACTGCTCCAGCAGCCGGGCGATGACCTCGCTTTGGAAGACAACCGAGCCTTCAATAACAACACGCGTTCCATGAACCAACTTGACGTCCCTAATGACACACGAATATGACGGTTCAATAAGGTAGTGAGCGTTCTCTAGATATTCATTGATTAAAGACTCAATACGAGCCGGCAGTTTACCCTCAGTGTCGCACCCAATATTGTGCAATACCTGCTGCCTATCGATGTCGGTTTTGTTGCTTATAGTCATAACACTCTTTTCACTTACTTTGTCTGAAATGCGAAAAACAGGTGGGGGGCTGTTGTCGACTACAGTATAAGAATCGAGGGAATAGCTTATTAGGGGGGGTAACTTAGGGGGACACTCTTGACGGTTTTCTCTGGAGGGGAATTTGAACGGAGGGAATAACAACTAAGCTCAATCTATTGTGGTTGGGTTAATCAATCTGTTATCAATTTGTCATAAAAAGGTGAAATCTATAGACTGACGGACAGATAAATCCCCACTTTACATTTCATCCTTCGTAGCTTCAGACCACGTTATCTCCTCCTTGCGAGATTTCCCGCTCCTTTCCTAACCTGATTTGGTAGCCTCATTATAGCACATCATTTCCTCATTGTCCAGTGGTCGCTTAGTTCTCCGTAGAAATCCGACACTCGTCCTCCTTTCTGAGTGGTGTCCTCATACTTAGTCCCATATGAGGCCGGTGATAATGGTAACGTTCCAGGAATAATTCTACCATCTTCTGACACTCTGGCAAGTCCTTAAGACGATAATTC
>SDBT01014077.1_pt1 | contig 12779 bp, 17 predicted proteins | sample 2277101 | NCBI WGS metagenome assembly SDBT01 (sample SAMN10404973, study PRJNA504765) | marine sediment metagenome | isolation source: marine sediment core GS10_PC15, 103 cmbsf | place: Arctic Ocean: Southern Knipovich Ridge | collected 2010 | reverse complement strand
TAATTGCTAAAACAAATTCAATTGAAAGAATTGTTAGAATTCCAAAAGATAAAATAATCATAATTTTTTTATTCATTCTTATATCCTCTTTTATTTTTTTATTAGTGTCTCTATAAATCTTAAGCTTTAAAATTGAGTAGCTTTTGTTTCTCATCTCCAAAGCTGTATCCTTAATAAGGTATTAGTTTTATTTATTTTAACTGGAATCTTATTCATCTTCTTCACACTCATTTATATTTTCATATTCTGGAGCTAATTCAGAACATAGATAATTTTGATTTTCAATTCTTGGTATAACTTTTATTTTTTCTAATCCTTTATGATATGGAATTATAATTGTTTTTGTTTCATAGGGCATAATAAAAGTATGATAAGGGGTTGGGATTGTTTCTGAAGTTTGATTATTAAAATATAAAGATATAAGAAAAAAATCTCCTAAAATTATATCATCTTTATTTTTAATTTCAATTTTTAATAGATTGCCTTCATAACATGTGTTTAATATCTCTATTTTAATATCCTTGATACAGTTGAATTTAACTTGTAATTCTTCTATGTTTCTGTTTTTTATAATTAAAATAATAGACGTAATAGCAACTACTGCTATGATAATTAAAAAAAACGCAGTTAATGTTTGAGAGCCTCTTTTTTCCATAAAAGAGAAAAGGAAAAAGAGTTTTTATTTGTTTTGGATTAATGACTTAAACAAATAAAAGATGGTTCTTAGAAACTAAATTTTTCTCAGTGTCTCTACACATAATTAAGCTACACAAGAAGAGTATAACTTAAAGATGCAATAAAATATCAGAATATTAAATAAAATTATTTCTTTTTGTTAAACTTTAATTTCTTTCCTTTAAAACTCATTTTAGAAAATACAAAAAGATAAAGGATTTCTAAAATTCCAATAGTATTAACAACTAATATTATTACAAACCAAGGAATGCTATTTTTCTTTGATGCTTTCCATAAAGCTAAGCCTTTCCAAATTAATGTCCAAATAGAAAGGATTAAAACAAGAACCAATGCAGCTCCAGCTGTAACTCCTAAATATCCTCCTAAAATTGAATAAATATCTTCACCTACCATTTTCCTCTTTTTTATATTTTAAATAAGAAAAGTTTGTTTTTAAATGTTTTGAAAAATATTTTTCCAATGTATGTTTTTTCTATCATAGATTTGTTTTTAAATACACTAGCTTTTTACTTTAAAATGGAAAGGGGAAAATTAATTGTTATTGATGGGATTGATGGTTCTGGAAAAGCCACTCAAACAAATTTACTTGTTGAAAAATTAAAACAAAGGAATTATGATGTAGAAATAGCTGACTTTCCACAATATGGTCTAAGAAGTGCAGCATTAGTAGAAGATTATCTTAATGGTAAATTTGGAACAGCAAAAGAAGTAGGTCCATATAGGGCATCAATTTTTTATGCCTGCGACAGATATGCTGCTTCATCTAAAATAAAAAAATGGCTTGAACAAGGAAAAATAGTAATCTGTAACAGGTATGTTTCTGCAAACCAAGGTCACCAAACAGGGAAAATAGAAAATAAACAAGAAAAAGATAAATTTTTGGAGTGGCTTTATGATTTAGAATACAATATTTTTAAAATTCCAAAGCCAGATATTAATATTTTATTGCATATGCCTCCTGAAATTGGTCAAAAATTTGTTGATAATAAAGGTTACAGAGATTACGTGGGGGGAACTAAAAGAGATATCCATGAAGCAGATATAGATCATCTAAAAGAAGCTTCAGAAGCTTACAAATATGTTGCAGAAAAATACAACTGGTTGATAATTAATTGTGCTCCTGATAATGAATTAAGAACCATAAAAGATATAAGTAATGAAGTTTTTGAAAAGATTAAGGAAATTTTATGATTCTATATCTTGTATATGTTTTCTATTACAGGAATCTTTAAATAGTATTTGATTTTGTTATTTTGATTGTCTACAATTTGTTGTAGTTTGAAAGAAGAGGTATACAAGATGTTGTACTTCTTTTAAAGAACAGAAGAACCTAACTTGAAATTTTATAAGATATAAGATGAATTATATATAACAAACAGAAACAAACTTTAAAACCAAAAAGAGGCTGAAATGAAACAACAAAAATTAAAAATTTTTGAGCTTCATCTTTTAGGAGGTAAAAAATGGAATGTAAATTTTGTGGAAATAACACAAAAGTAACTAATAAGAGAGAATCAAAAGAAGGGACTCGGAGGAGAAGAGAGTGTTTGAAATGCAAAAAAAGATTTACAACTTATGAAAAACCAGAAGATAAAGATATTATTGTTGTGAAAAAGGATGGGAGAAGAGAACACTTTTTAGATGAAAAATTAAGATTAGGATTAATCAGGGCTTGTCAAAAGCGTCCAGTATCTATGGAAAAAATAGATAAGATTGTTGTAGATATAAAAGAAAAATTAAGAAAAAAAGGTAAGGAAGTAAAAAGTGAAATGATTGGAAAAATGGTGATGAACAAATTAAAAAAATTAGACAAGGTTGCATATATTAGATTTGCATCTGTTTATTTAGATTTTCATGATGTTAAAGATTTTAAAAAGGAGTTGAAGGAGTTGTGAGATGGTAATGATAGAAGAAGATACCTTATCAGATTTTGTGCTTGAACCAAAAAAATATTCCCCTTTTCCATTAGATTCTTATGATAAAGGAAGACATATTCCACTAAACGATGCTCGTGAGTTAATTATTTCTCAAAAAGATTCAAATTTAAATGTAGCTTCTTTGGACAAAGCTATTGAAAATAAGAATTTAACAGTTTACAGCTTTGGTAGAGAAGAAAAATATCTAGATAGACTTGATATTGGAAGAGTGTTCCATACTAAAAAAGATAAAAAGGGACTGACTATTGAAAAATATTTTTCTAAAAATGTAGATGATGTCTTTGAAAGCTTTGGTAAATATAAACCAAGAAATTTAAAAATAGAACGTGATGATGGGGAAATTATTTTTGAGATGAAGAATGCTATGTTTCCTGAATCTTGGACAGATCAACACGCTAAGATTGTTGCACAAAAATATTGTTTTAGACCAAATAAACCAGAGTGGAAAGAAAAATTAAAAAACAAACTAGGGATAGAAGAAGAAAATTCTCCAAAACATCTAATAACAAGGGTTTCTAATTTTTTTGCTGATGAAGGGTGGAAATTAGGTTATTTTGCAACAGAAGACGATAGAGAAAATTTTAGAAGTGATTTAATGTTTTTACAAGCCCATAGAATGGCTGCATTTAATTCTCCTGTTTATTTTAATGTTGGTCTTTTTAGTGAATATGGAGTAGAAGGGGCTCCTGCAATAAGTTTTACTAGAAATCCTAAAACAGGGGAGGTTAAAAAAGTAACTAGTGGTTGTTATGTAAATCCTGTAACTCACGCTTGTTTTATCAGAGCTGCCAGAGATAATTTAGTTAGTATTCTTCAACAAGGTGTTGAGGAAGGAAGCATATTTGGTCATGGTTCTGGTGTTGGAGGAAATATAGGTGCTTTAAGGGAAAAAGGAAGTAGTTTAAGTGGGGGTGGGAAACCTTCTGGGCCTTTAAGTTTTATGGCATGGTTTGATCGTGGTGCAGCAACTATAAAATCAGGGGGGAAATCAAGAAGAGCTGCTAGAATGCAGACTATGAATTCTAATCATCCAGATATTGAAGATTTTATTATGGCTAAAATTAGAGAAGATAAGAAAGCTCTTATTTTAATGGAAAATGGATATTCTCCTGGAATGGATGGAGAGGCTTATACTACTGTTGCTTTCCAAAATTCAAATTTATCTGTTAGATTAGATGATAAATTTTTTGAAGCTTTAAAAAATACTAAAAATGGAAAAATTGATTTAATTAGTGTTAATACTGGAGACATAGTGGGACAAGCCTCTGCTGATGATCTTTTAAAAAGAATCTCATTTGGTTCTTGGAGAATTGGAGATCCTGGTGTTCAATATTCTAGTATGATTCAAGAATATAATACTTGTCCATTATCTGGGACAATAAACTCAAGTAATCCTTGTGGAGAATATATTTTTTTAGACGATACTTCTTGTGATCTTGCATCTACAAATATTTTAACTTTTACTGACCTAAAAGGAAATTTTGATACAAAAAGTTTTACAAAAGCAAATAGAATAATGACAATAGCACTAGATATTGCAAATAATGTTGCTGCTTATCCTGTTGAAGAAATTGCAAGAGTTAGTCCTGAGTTTGCAACAATTGGGTTAGGTTATACAAATTTAGGGAATACTTTAATTAGAAAAGGACTTGCTTATGATTCAGAAGAAGGAAGGGCTTTCACTTCTGCAATAACTGCTATTATGGGTGCAAATGCTAATGAAACTTCTGCTGAATTAGCAGAACATCTTGGAACATTTATGCATTTTGAATTAAATAAAAAACAAATGTTAAAGGTTATTAGAAAACATAAGAAAAATTTAGAAACTATTTCATGGGAACATGTTGATGAGAACCTTAAAAAGTATGCATTCAAATGTTGGTCAAGAACTGAAAAAGCAGGGGGAAAATTTGGATTTAGAAATGCTCAAACAACTGTTATTGCTCCTACTGGAACAATTTCTTATCTTATGGGTTGTGATACTACTGGAATTGAGGGCGCATATGAATTAATTACAACAAAATTTCTTGCTGGGGGTGGAGAGATAGACTTAATTAATAGAGAGGTTCCAAATGCATTAGATAATCTCGGATACAATCCAGAACAAAAAGAAAAAATTCAAAAGTACCTTACTGAAAATAAAACTCTTGTTGATTGTCCTGACTTAATCCCAGAACATAGAAATATTTTTGCAACAGCTAAAGGAGACGCTAATGGCCAAGGAGCAATCCCTTTTAAGAGCCATATTAAGATGGTTGCAGCTGCTCAGCCTTTTGTTTCTGGAGGCATATCAAAAACAATGAATCTTCCTGGACAAGCTAATGTTAGACAAATTTATGATGGTTTTGTTTTAGGTTATAAATTAGGAGTAAAAGGATTAACTATATTCAGAGATGATAGTAAGCCTATTTCTGTTATGGGTGATCAAAAGACATTTGTAAAACTAAAAAGAGGACAAAAACGAAAATTAGAAGATATAGCTAAATCTAGAGACTTTAAAATTCAAATTTTAGATCCTAGTACTAATCATCTTACAAAACTTCATGTTCTTGTTACTGAATTTCCAAATGGAAAACCTGGACAAATTGGTTTTTTTGCTTATGAGCCTGGATCTTCATTAGGTGCTTTATTAAGACAATCAGGGATTTCTGCTACTACCTTATTAAAGGGAGGTTTAGATTTAGAAGATGCTCTTAGAGGTTGGATTGGTCCTGAATACTCTCCTAAAGGGAGAGTTTGGGCAAATCCACATGTTAAAGATTGTAAAAGTGTTTTAGATGCTGCTGCTAAGATAATTCTTTTACAATATAAGGGAATGAAGGAATTTGCTGTGGAACCAGATAAAGTTGATATAACTACTCTTAGAGGTTTTGAAAATGGAGCTTTTAGAGCTTATAATAGAGAAAAAATTGATGATTGGAGTTTTGATGATGTTATGGAAGATCATGAATGGGGTGGTTTTGTTGAATCTAAAGGTGATTTATTCACATTACAAGAAGAAAAAATAGAGAGAAAAGATTTACTAGTTTGTAGAAGTTGTGGACAAAAGACTTTAAGAAGAGTAAGTTCAAATTGTTATGAATGTCCTTGTGGAAATAAAATCGGTGGTTGTAGTGCTTAATCAAAACCTTTATTAACACATTATAATTCTATTTTTCAATGGTTTTTAACAAATTAAGTGGTGACATGAAGGAGATTCAAATATGGTTGCAAAAAATGATTCAGCAATTGAAGTTACGAACGAAGATTTTAAAAACATAATAAATAATTCTCATAAACTTATTGTAGTTGATTTTTTTGCTGAATGGTGTATGCCTTGTTTAATGGTTTCTCCAATTATTGAAGAACTTGCTGAAGAAATGAAAGAGATTAAATTTGTTAAAATTAATTCAGATGATAACCAAGATTTATCAAAAGAATATAATATTTCTACTATCCCTTGCTTGATTATTTTTAAAGATGGTAAAGAAGTTGATAGAATTCTTGGTGCCCAACCTAAAGAAAACATTGAGAAGAAAATTAAGAGTTGGTTGTAGAGAATTTTATTTTTCTGGAATCTTGTTGTATTTTAAGTTGTTGATGAGTAGCTTGTGCCTAATTTGAGTAGCTTAATCCTCTCATCTACATATCTTTCTATGCTTATAAGATATTTATTTTATTGATAAAATATATTTCTCAAGATAATAGTGTATTTAAAAGAAGACGGGTTAACCTAATTATGGATAAAAAAGACCAGATAATTATGGTTGTTAAAAAAGAAATTCTTCTTGGTGCTAATCATTTCCAAGGATTTAGGCCATCAAATGAATTTGATTATGAATCAATAATCTTAAATAATTTTGAATATGTTAGAAGAGGGGATGCTGAAGAAGATCTAACGCGTAAACAGCCAATTGGTTATTCTTTAATTATTAATCCAAGTTTAAAACAAGTTTTTGTATATCAAAGATCAGTTAAACACGATGAAAAAAAACTCCAAGGTAAATGTTCTTGGGGAATTGGAGGACATATTGAAAAAGTTGATATTCAAGCAGAAAATCCAATATCTGAAAGTATGAAAAGAGAATTAAGTGAAGAAGTTAAAGGTCTTGAAAAAAATCCAGAAATAGAGGTTCTAGGTTATATTAATGATGACAAAGATCCTGTTGGAAAATTTCATTTTGGGATTTTATATGTTGTTAAAACTAATTCCACCATCCTCGAACCACTAGACCCTGAAATAGAAACAGGGGAATTAAAACCAATAAATGAATTAGAAAAGATTTGTTCATCTTCCAAACTTATAGTTGAAGGATGGTCTAAAATTGCTTTAAATCCCCTAAAAAAATACCTTGATAATTTATGATTAACTTTTTTACTCAAAAACCTTTTTAAACCACCGATTTCTTTAGTTTTTATCTATGGCTCCATAGCTCAGTCTGGTTAGAGCACTGGCCTTTTAAGCCAGGTGTCGGGGGTTCAAATCCCCCTGGGGCCATTTAAAAAATGGAAGATAAAGAAATTATGGAGATAATGTATAAAGATTTAGATAAAAGAAAAGATGGTGAAAGTGATTTTGAATATAGAGATAGAATAAAAAGAAGATTAATTAAGATTCAAAAGGATATAAAAAGAGAAAGGAGAGAAAAATCCCTCCAAAGATTAAGATTGTTAGAAAAAAGATATTTACAACAGCTAAATATCTCGGTAAGGAAAAAATAATTATTTCTGCCACCTCACCACATATTATCGGGATAATTTGCATAATGATTAAGAGCAGCAATAGCAATAATGCCAAGAATTATGATTAATCCATAAACATAAAATACCCAGTAATTTTTAAGATGTTTTTTGAGTTTCATTTTCTTTTTTAATTATTTTTCTTAAGTCAACTTTTTTTGTTTCCTTATGCTCTTTAGAACATTCTGTTTCTATTTCAATAAAATCACACATATCTAAGCTTGCTATATCATTTCTTCTTAGATGCTTTTTTCTTGTTTCATCCCAATAACGGAAATCCACGTTTATATGAGGATTTACATTTGGATTATGTTTATGCCCTTCAGGGTCTGCTCTAATTATTAATTGATTTTGATGAGTTCCACAACTACCAATTACCCAAGAATTCGTAAATTCTGGGTCTTCCTTATAAGGTTCATCTGAAAATGCTATAAAACAATCACTACTACAATTACATGGAAGCTCTTTAATACATTCTTGTCCTGTAGATGTTTTTATTTTCAGTTTCATTTTATCCATAATTAAATCACCCCCCATCTTTTCTCAAGAAGAGATATTTCATCTAATAATTTCCTTTTTACTCTAAATTCTGCCATCATAATCTCTTTTCTTTTTTCGATACTAAGAAAACTTCCGGGAGTATATCTTTTCCTTTTAATTTCTTTTTGTAGTTCTTTACTAATATGTAGTTTAAGAGTTGAATAACAAGATGTTTCTTTAAATCCATCAGGATTAAATCTATCCACTTCAATTTTTTTTCTACATCTATCAATAAATTCTTTTCTCCATAAAAGTTTTCTTCTCTTTTTTTCAATATCCCATTTAGTCCAAGGAGCAATTAAAGAGGAAATTGCTTTAGTAATTGCAGAAATGATTGTCATTTTATTTTTATTCAACTATATTTGAAATAGTTCCTATTGAACTTAACTTAACAGAACTTCCTATCTTAGAATATTCTATTTTTATATTCCCTGTAAATACTGAACCTTTTGATAACAAACAAGGAATGCTAAATATATTCTGTTCAGAAGTAGTAGAAACCTCCCCACAATTAGAAATAAAAACTTTGGTTATCTTAAGAGGTTCTCCTCCTGTATTCATTAATTCAAGTTTAATTCCTGTTGTTCCCACCTTCCAAGCATTAATATAAAATGGAGGATTAATTTGCACAGAACCAACATAATTCTTTTGTTCTTCATTTGAATTAATAGGATTAAGGATTGTTCCTTGTGATTCTTCACCCTCTTTTATAACATTCCCTGTAATTTTTGGTTTTAATACAATGACTACTAATAAAATAATCACAATTATCATAAGAACAATAATAAGGGTAGTTTGTCCTTTTTTCATGAACCATAGTATTAGATACTATATATAAATTTTATTGTTTTCAAAGTTTTATTTTTCCTTTTCTAACCAAGACATTATCAAAAAACCGACACCTAACAAAGCAAATAACCAAATAAAAGGTTCATAGATTTCTCCATTAATTAAAAAATAAATATCAGATATGGTTAAATTCTCCTTATAACTATTAGGAGAAATAGTGTTTATAGTATCTATTCCTATAAATATCATCATTAAAATCCAAAACATTATACTAAAATATCTTAATTGTTTTTTATTCATAATATTCACAAGAATCAGCTGATTTTAAGTTTTTCTATTATATTAATTTATAGAATTTTATTTTAAAAAAGAAGTTGGAGATTAATCTCCAGAGCTTCTCTACTATTATTAATATCTTATAAATATAGTCTAAGATATTACTTTTTTGTTTTTTCATTTTTTGCGCAACCAAAAATGAATGAATAAAAAAGGAAATAAACTGACTTATGTTTTAACAACAAATATACTAGTGTTTTTGAAATATATAAGTTTTCCTATATTTATCTATAACCATAATAACCTATTATTTATGTGTAAAACTAAATATAATAATAACTTTTTATTATATATCCCTGGGGCCATGTTATAATCTTTAAGCTAACCTCTTTTTAGATTCAAGATAATCAGAATAGTTACCTCTATAACTTTTAATTTTTTTATCTTCAATTTCTAAGACTCTTGTTGCTACCCCATCTATAAAATCCCTATCATGTGTGATAAAAATTACTGTTCCAGGGAATTCTTTTATTGCTTTTTCTAATGAATCCCTAAGATAAATATCTAAGTTATTAGTTGGTTCATCTAACAATAAAATTTCATTGTTTTGTGAAGTAATTCTAAGAAGATTTAGTCTTCCTTTTTCTCCACCGGAAAGTTTTTTAATTTTTTGATTAAAATAATCTTTAGTGAACCCAAATTTTAAAATAAGAGGTATTAGGCGGGGCTCATCTTTTCCTGTTTCATCTTTTAAAAATTTCATTACAGTTTGTTCTTGATCTATGCCTTTTAGCTCTTGATCAAAATATCCTATTTTCAAATTATTTCTTTTTTCTATGGCCCCACTGGTTATTTTTTCATTTCCAATTAACATTTTTAAAAATGTGGTTTTCCCAGTCCCATTTCCACCAATAATTACAATTTTTTCTCCTTGCTCTATTTCTTGATTTACATCTTCAAAAAGCATCTTATTGTCAAATTTTTTAATTAAATCAACAATTCTAAAAAGTTCACAATTATGTAATCTCTTATTTATGAAGTTTATTTTAATTTCAGTGAGAAATTCATCAGGATTTGGACCTATTTCTATATTTTCTGCATCTCTTTCTAATCTTTCTGCAACTATCCTTAGTTTACGGCTACAACTGACTGCTGCCCACCTATACTTTTCTTTTGCAGATTCTAAGAGCTTTTCCTTTCTCTTAGTTGAATCTATATATTTTTTCTTTAATATCTCTAAATGTTTGATTTTATTTTCTTCATATTTTTCATAATCACAATTATATTCCTTTATTTTTTTATCTTCTATTTCCCAGATCTTATTTACTATCTTATTTAAAAAATATTTATCATGGGAAATTACTATTAAAGATTTAATATTTTTTTGTATATAATTCTCGAGCCAACCTAAGGTTTTAAAGTCTAGATGGTTTGTTGGTTCATCTAATAAATATAAATCAGCTTTTTTTGCTAAGCATTCTGCTAAGCGAAGTTTTATTTTCTGTCCTCCACTTAATTCATGAATTTTTTGGTTTAATACCTCTTTATCTATCCCTAATTTGTCTAAAATTTCAATTAACTTTTTATTTTCAATTTTAAACGAAGTGTCTGCTAAAAGAAGATTATAATTATCAATTAAGGAATTAAATTTATTTTCATCTTCATAAATCTCCTGATTCCCTAATTCTGTTTCTAACTTTATTTTTTTAGCCTCAAGTTTTTCTTTTTTATCTTTAATATAATCTTTAAAGGTTTTATTTAAATAGTCAAAACTTTTTTCTTGCTCCATTAAACTAATTTTTATTTCATTCGAGATAATTCTCCCTTTAAAATCTTCTTGTCCAACTAGACATTTTAGGAAAGTTGTTTTTCCAGACCCATTTTTACCAACTAATGCAATCTTGTTATTAGAATTAATAGTTATACTAACATTTTCGAATAAATTTTCTCTTTCAAAACCTTTTGTTAAATCATTAATAGAAATCATCTTATTAAATATAGAATTTAATTGATTTGACATAGATCTCCCTTAGGACTAGAAAATCTATACACTAAATCTAAGAGAAACACGGCTACAACTAAAAGCAATCTTTTCAAATCTTGAATTATGTTTGTTTCTCATGTTTTGTCAAAAGAATAATCCTATTTAAATCTTACTATGACATACTCTGCTTTGTTACTCTTTTCCTTTAAGCCCTGGCGAATGTTTAAACATTGAGTAAATATTGTAAATAACAATGTTTGGGCAGGAGTAAAATCCCCCTGGGGCCATTTTTTTATTATAATTAACTTTAAATAGGGTTTCTTTATCAGATTATTATGGCAAAAAATTTCCTATTAGAATCAGCAGTAGCTTTTAGTTTTGATATTGATAGTGAACATAGTGTACAGACGATTGTACCAAAAAAAGATTGGATAACTATTGATTCAGGACCAGAATTTGTTATTATAAACAATGGTACACAATTACACACAATACAAAAAGAAGATAGTTCTATAAAAGAAAACATTTATGAAATAGGACATACTCCGCTTTCAAAGAGAGAAAAGGACACTCTTTTCTATAAAACTTCAGTAGACCATAAACCCCCTAGTGCAAATTATAACACACTTAAAGACTTATTAGAAACAGCTGAAAAAGAAGGCTTTGAAGTCTATTGAATTATTAGGCTATTTTCCCTCTTAAAACCCCTAAATCTTTTGTCACGAAAGATTTATAAACCCCTGTTTAGATTTATTTATAACTATTAAGTCGTTAAAGGCTAATCTCTCATTTTATTTAAATAAAACCCTGGTCTTGATAATTATACCCATCCACTCCAAAATGCATGTTTTACATCCCAAACATACGAAATTAAAAAAAGAAGAGGTTGATAAACTCCTTCTCAAACTTAATATTTCTTTAATACAATTACCAAAAATCAAAATTACTGACCCTGGATTGCTAGAAGGCTCTGAAATTGGAGATATTATTAAAATTGAAAGGATAATTGATAATAAAATAATAATTTATTACAGGGTAGTTGCTGTATAAGGGAAGTATCCCTTATCAACCCTCTTAAATAAAAATCAGTAATCTGGATGATAAGCAGAGGAGGAGATTAAGCTTTTGAGAGGAGCTTACTTGATGAATTACTCATCAACACAGTTTAAGATATAATAAGATACTAAAAAATACCAATATCTCACAAGCATAAAAAGATATGAAGATGAGGATTAAGCTACTTAGATAATCAAGCTCTAATGAGTTTAAAGATATAGATAAAAAACAAAATAAATAAAATGAAAATTGAAAAAGACCAACAAAAAGAAGAACATGTTCTTGTTAAGACTTATTTAAAAGAACATAGCTTAATTGAGTCAAATATTACTTCTTATAATAATTTTATTAACCATAGAATGCAAGAAATCGTTAATGAATTAAATGAATCACTACCTAAAGAAGATATTGAAATTAGGTTAGGTAAGATTAAAGTAGGAAAACCAAATATTATTGAAGCTGATGGAAGCAGCCAATTAGTAAGTCCTACTGAAGCAAAAATTAGAAAATTAACTTATTCTGCCCCGATAAATATTGAAATCACAATTAAACAAGCAGGACAAATAGAAAGCCATAATGTTGAAATTGGAAGAATTCCCGTAATTGTTAAAAGTGATGTTTGCAATTTATCTGGAAAAAGTAAAGAAGAATTAATCAAAGAATATATTGATCCCTTAGACCCTGGGGGTTATTTTATAATTAATGGAAATGAAAGAGTTATTGTAATGACTGAAGATTTAGCAGAAAATCAACCTTTTATTGAAAAATCAAAAGCTAAAAAA
>SDBT01014076.1_pt1 | contig 12779 bp, 12 predicted proteins | sample 2277101 | NCBI WGS metagenome assembly SDBT01 (sample SAMN10404973, study PRJNA504765) | marine sediment metagenome | isolation source: marine sediment core GS10_PC15, 103 cmbsf | place: Arctic Ocean: Southern Knipovich Ridge | collected 2010 | reverse complement strand
CAGAGGGTAGCATATATGCCTCCCAGCAGGATCGGCACCTCCGGGATGATGTGCCTGATCATCCTGATGAGGGCAAACACTCCCGGATACCAATAGGTCATAAGGGATGTCACAAGCACGGCCGCCGGCCGGGGGCTCCCTTTAATGGCTTTGGCCACCAGGTCTTCAGAAATTCCATACCGGCTGTAGTTTCTGGGAACGTCGTGCAGTTCTTTGGGCTTTTCAATGTGCCTTTTCAGGTAGTGGCCCTTGCCAAAGTCGCCTTGTGCGGGATGCTCCGAAAGGTCAGGATGAAAGCGGTCCAGACAGTCCAGGTATGTGACTCCATAGCCGTGCATGCGCACAATGGAGGCAATGCTCAACAGTCCCAGCGGTTTTGCCCAAAAGTCATAGGCCGCAAAATCGTCGATCCATGGGTTTATCAGAAGGATATGAGGGGTGTCTTTTTTCATGGCTTGACAGCAGTTTACTGAGCGTCTACAAAAAATCAAGCTCTGCATAACTCAATCAACCGGAGGTGTCACATGAAAATGATCGGCGTGATCGGGGCGGGCAGTTGTGACAATGAAATCTATGAGTCAGCTAGAAAGGTCGGGGCAGGGATCGCAAGAGCGGGTGGTATCCTGGTATGTGGCGGGCTGGGTGGCGTCATGGACGGGGTGTGTCGCGGGGCACATGAGGCAGGAGGACAAACTGTCGGTATCCTGCCGGGTCCGGACAAAGCCAATGCCAATCCCTACGTGACCATCCCGATAGTGACAGATCTGGGTCATGCAAGAAACGTATTGATAGCTCGAACAGCGGATATCCTCGTAGCTATCTCCGGCGGATACGGCACGCTGTCTGAAATCAGTATCTCCCTGAAGCTTGGAAAGCCGGTCATAGGGTTGGGCACGTGGCCGAACCTGAAAGGGATCGACTATGTCAAAACGCCGGACGAGGCATTGGAGGCAATCGAGCGGTACTTGATCTAAGGGCTTGCGCAAGCCCTTAGGGTCTCAATTTTCGGGCTCTTATTCCCCTTCGAATTCTGTAAGGGCGAAGATCTTGTAGTTTTTCTTTACCAGTTTTTTGGCACCGCCAACATCGGGAAGGTCGACAATAAAGCACATCTCAACCACGACTCCATCCAGCTTTTCAATAAGAGCCGCTGCTGCAAGGGCAGTGCCCCCTGTGGCGAGCAAGTCGTCGACCACCAGGACCCTTGTGCCCTTTTTGAATGCGTCCTTGTGTATCTCTATGCTGTCATTTCCATACTCAAGCTCATACTCCTGGGTCACGATTTCGGCAGGGAGCTTGCCCTTTTTCCTTATGGGGATGAAACCCCTCCCAAGGGTATAGGCCAGTGCACCGCCTATTATAAACCCCCTGGACTCAATACCCACTATCAGGTCAAACTGTAGGGCCCCTGTGATGTACCGCTGGGTGAGGTTGTCTATTACCAACCGGAAGCCAACAGGGTCCTTGATGAGCGTGGTGATGTCCCTGAACATGACCCCTTTTTTCGGGTAGTTCTCCACTGTGCGTATCTTTGATTTTATCGACACTGTTACCTCCCCGGGGTTACGACCCCGCTTTGCAATGTCCCTCTACGCCCCCCTGCATTCGCACTCTGCGTGATTGATCTTCGGGACGGTTTCTGCCAAAAGACGCCTGACCTTGTCTGCGTTTTTCTTCATAATCCGCACGATAATTTCCCAGGTCACTGGTTCCTCTTCTACCTTCCAACAGTCGTAATCAGTGCTCATCGCGATAGACTGGTAGCAGATCCCCAACTCCCGCGCCAGAATTACCTCCGGCACGGTGGACATGTTTATCACGTCACCACCAATCAGGCGGAACATGTGAGATTCGGCCTTCGTGGAAAAACGTGGCCCCTCTATGGTGACCACAGTGCCCCCCTTATGGTACCTTTGTTTCAGTTCCTCTGCAGTGTCTGCAAGCAGGACAGAAAGTTGCTTGCAAAAGGGCTCTGCCATGGGCGTATGAATGACCTTCTCATCGTGAAATGTCAAGGGCCTGTGTTTTGTCTGGTCTATGAATTGGTCCACAAATACGAGGTCTCCCGGCTTTATTTCCTCCCTCAATGATCCCACTGCGGTGGTGGCCAGAATGTGCGTGCAGCCTGCCTCCTTGAGCGCGTAGATGTTCGCTTTGTAGTTTACTCCAGTCGGGTATATCGAGTGGTCCGGACCGTGCCGTGCAAGCACCACTGCATCCACCCCGTTTATCTTTCCTGTTACAAGTGCAGACGATGGTTTTCCGTATGGAGTGTCCACAACCGTCTCCTCGATATCCCTCATGAGATCCGGATCATCCAGCCCGGAACCACCTATGATTGCAACTTTGATATCCACTGATTTCTCTCCTCACTGAATCTTGATGGTCTCGTAAAAAGTTAATAAACAGACGGCTTTGTAAAAAGTTCATATGCAAGGCGCGCGAATTTTGAGGAATGAGGCGTACTTATCGTACGTCGGAATGATTCACCCTGTTAAAGCGGCCCCGCCGCCTAAATCGGCTCCGCCGCCTAAATCGGCTCCGCCGTCTCGCATAGCGAGAATTTAACAGGGCGGGGATGAAGCGCAACGCCGCAGATGGACTTTTTACGAAGCCGTCAATCTGTGGGTAAAGGACCATAGGAAAAAAGGGGTCCCAGGTCAAGGAAAACTGCGAAAAGCTGGGGCGATCTTGCTGGCCAAACTGGCCACCTCTTCCATAACGGCTTCAATCTTAATGGTGCGAAGCACCCTGTCTTGGACTATCACTTTGCCATCGATGATGACATCCCTGACATCACTTCCGTTGGCAGAATAGACAAGATGAGAGGCAGGATCATACATGGGGGTCAGGTGCGGTTTTTTTGTGTCGACTATGATCAGGTCCGCTCTCTTTCCCACCTCCAGGGAACCAATCCGGTCCCCCAGGCCAATGGCCTCGGCACCGCCTGTGGTTGCCAGTCGCAGCACCTGTCGAGCGTGGAGGGCTGTGGGGTCCAGGCTGTCAACCTTGTGGAGTTTCGCCACGAAATCCATTTCCTGAAACATGTCCAGGTTGTTATTGCTGGCACAGCCATCAGTACCCAGCCCCACGGGAATGCCGGCCTTGAGAAATGCCGGGACCGGGGCCACGCCTGAGGCGAGCTTCATTTCACTTTCTGTTGTGACCGACACCCCGACCCCTTTTTGGGCCATGGAGTCGATATCTGTTTCATCAACCCAGATGGCGTGAACAGCAAGGGTCTTGGAATTCAATATGCCCAGGGAGCAAAGGTACTGGACCGGGGAAAGACCGTGTTTTTCTCGAATCTGCTCAACCTCACTTTGAGTCTCGGCCACATGGATTTGAAGCAGCGTGCCAGTCTCATCAGCCACCCTGCGGGCCTCCCTCAGAGTCTTCTCACTGCAGGTGTAGGGGGAATGACAGAAGGGGCCCGGACTGATAAGAGGGGTCTTTCCTAACCACTTCTGAATAAAACGGTGGGCCTCGGCAACATTTTTTTCCGGTTCAGGTACGCCCGGGGCCGGGAAGTCAACGATCCCCTGTCCAAGGATGGCGCGCATTCCAGATTCCGCCACGGCGGTTGCCACGGAATCTTCAAAAAAATACCCGTCACAGCATGTGGTCGTCCCGGACAAAAGCATCTCCGCACAGGCCAGAAGGGCAGCAGTATATGCCGTCTCAGGAGTAATCCAACGCGCCTCAGCCTTGAACATGTAATCGTTTAACCATGTCATGAGAGGGACGTCATCGGCCAGGCCCCTAAAAAGCGTCATCGGGGCGTGGGTATGGGTATTGACCAGTCCGGGCATGATGATCCCGCCTTGGGCGTCAATGGTCTGCTGAGCGTCAGGTAGTGGCTGATCTGGCCTGTGTGCTTCAACGCGCATAATCCTGCCATCGGAAACGCCAATGAAGCCGGGTTTCACAACCTCAAGGCCCCTGTTCATTGTCAGGACAGTGCCATTATGAACCACGATGTCGTAAGCTGTTTCTTCTTGCATGACCTTTAGGGATTGACGATTGTCGATTGACAGCTTCGCAAAAAGTCCAATTTCTGTGTTGCGCTGCACCCTTCGTCATTAGTAAAAGAAAGTGCCTAAAGTTAATGTGAACGCCTTCGCCTGCCAACGCCTGGCTTGCCGCATAGCCACAATGCCGACATACATGGCAATGGCGGGCAGGTTCGGCGTTGTCAATCTGAAGCTTGGGGCCTTCGCACAAGTTTCCAGTCTCAAGTTTCCAGTTTCAAGTCTCTAGTTTCAATCGACAATATTCAATATTCACTCTTCAATCTTCACTCCCCCTCCCCTTCCATCACCCCCTCGATGACGGTCTGAAGCAAGGGTGCCGCCCGCTGGGCTGTGGCAATGATCTCGTCCACACTGCAGGGCTTGGGGTCGTCAGGAAGATTCATGTTGGTGATAACTGAGAGGCCGAGTATGCCCATCCCCCCGTGGGCGGCTGCAATCACTTCGGGGATGGTTGAAAGCCCCACGGCATCAGCGCCAATGGTCTTGAGAAAACGGATCTCGGCCCTGGTTTCCAGAGACGGGCCCACAAGTCCCGCATAGACCCCTTTCTGGACCCGGATACCCCTTGCAAGGGCGGTCTCTTGTGCAACAGCCATGAGCTTTGGGTCATAGACTTGAGTCATGTCGAGAAATCGCGGTCCCCACTCATCAACATTCGGCCCAATGAGGGGGTTGCCTCCCGTCAGATTGATATGATCAGCTATGATCATGATGTCGCCGGCCACAAATTGTGGGTTGATCCCCCCTGCTGCATTGCACAAGATCAATGTCTTGACGCCAAGGAGTTGCATGACCCTGACAGGCAACGTAATTTCTTTCATTGTGTAGCCTTCATAGTAGTGGAAGCGTCCCTGCATCGCCAGGACGCGTTTCCCGGCCATGGTGCCGAACAACAACCTTCCCCGATGGGTCGGAACAGTGGAAACCGGGAAATTCGGAATTTCCGAATAATCAATTGACACGGCCTTTTCCATGCCGCCCGTGCTGCCGCCCAAACCGGTTCCTGTAAGCAATCCTATGTCTGGTGCGTCTTCAATCTTGGCCCGAACAAACTCTGTGGCCTCAAGTACTTTATTTTTGAACGATTTCATGCTAAAAACTACCTGCAGTGTCCGTTGTTTATTGTCGGTCGTCCGTTGTCATTTGGGTCCGACAAATTGGGGTCAAATTTAGAACGGGCAAGGTATTTGAGTCAAACAAAAATTGACGGCTTCGCAAAAAGTCCAATTTCTGTGTTGCGCTGCATCCTTCGTCACTGCGGAGTACAGTAACTACGCCTCATTCCTCAGGATTTGCGCGCCTTGAACTTGGCGCTTTTTGCTTTGCCGTCTAATTCGGACTTTTTACGAGACCATCAAAATTGATTGCTCAAACTTCGCGCCCCCGTTTGACACAGAGATCAAGACATGACCGGCGCGACTGAGTCCTGCGACATGCAGCGGTCATGTTGTTTTCCGAAAGGCGAACGGAAATTGCGAATTTTGTTGTGGGTGGGCTAAGTGTCACAGGTTCTGAAAAAGACCGCAGTTGTAAGAGCCATACAGGGCCGCATGGCCGTCGTGGTCACCACGCACGAGTCTGCGTGCAAAAGTTGCTCGGCCAAGGACACGTGCTCTGTGCTGGGAGGTACTGGCGCCAACAGAGAGGTGAGGGCTCGTAATACTATCGGGGCTCACATTGGCGACATTGTGACAATAAGCATTGGGAGTTCTTCGTTTCTCAAGGCTACGTTTCTTGTTTACATGGTACCTATCTTGGCACTCATTGGGGGGCTGGTTCTGGGGTTCTTTGTGGCGAAACTGTTGTCGATCAACGAAAATGTTGTTGTGGGTGTGTTCAGCGGCCTTGCAGTGTTGGGTTCGTTTTTTTGGCTAAAAAAGAAGGGTGAAAAGCTCTCAGAGAAAAAAGAGTTTGTACCTCAAATCATATCCAGGCAAACCTCCAAGAAGCCTACCGCACCGGCGGATTTGGCTTGCCATGCCGACTGATGCGGGCCGGCTTGTCACTCACTTTTTTTCGCGGGGCCACTTCCCGTCGTGTTCGTGAGAATATCGGCCGTGTTGGTGGATGTGAACGTGAGTGTGGGGAATGCTTGCCTCGTCAAGAGAGATCTTTCCCTTTGCTATGAAAACAATTTCCTCGGTGGTCTGCATGAGGAAATCGAGGTTGTGGGATACCAGGATGTAGGAAAGGTCAAGGCCCTTGAGGATCTCGGCCGTTCTTTGTTCGGTTGCCTCGTCCAGCCCTGTGCTTGGTTCGTCCAGGAGCAACACCTCCGGTTCCATGGCAAGGACCGTGGCAAGTGAGACGAGTCTTTTTTCTCCACCAGACAGTTTGTGGGTTACCCTGTCTTCAAAACCGGCCAGACCCAGGGACTGCAGTGTGTTTAGGGCAATGGACTTGGCCTCCTCAAGGGATTTACCCAGATTCAAGGGGCCAAAGGCAACGTCTTCCAAGACCGTGGGGCTAAACAACTGGTCGTCAGCATCCTGAAAAAGCAGCCCGATTTTTTGACGAACAGTTCTAAAGTCTTTTTCCTCCTTGACAGGCCTGCCAAAAATTTCGATTATTCCGGAAGAGGGCTTCAGAAGCCCTACCAGGAGATTAAACAGGGTCGTTTTGCCGCTTCCGTTGGGTCCCATCAAGCCCATCCGGGTCCCCTGGTGGAAGTGTAAGTTCAACTTGTCCAGGATCGGTCTGTCCGGGTAACCAAAGGACACGTCTTGCAGATGGATAATCAGATCGTTTTTGTCCATTCCAGCACCGCCACTGCGAGGATTGCGGCCAGCATCAAAATGAGGGATATGGCATCAGCAGTTCGAAAGGAAAAGTCGCTTAGGCTGTGAAACGCCCCCCTGAATCCACGGCACACCATGGCACTGTGAACCCTTTGTGCCCGATCGCAACTCCTGACCAAAAGCATCCCCACCAAGCAGGCGAGGGCCTTGTAAGTATGCACATTGTTTCTTGGGCTAAAGCCCCTAATCTTCATGGCATTAGTTAGCCTGGTATATTCCAGATGTATGACATGGATGTAACGGTACGTAAAGAAAAACAGGTGAACCATCTTTTTCGGGACCTTAAGGTCATGCATGGCATGACCCAAGGTAAAGATGGGTGTCGAGGCAATCATCGCAATCAACATAAGCATAATGGTGTTAGACTTGATGCTGATCTGAGCAGCATATGAAACCCCCTCATATGTGGCCACCAGGGGACCTGCGGAAAAGAAGGGTTTACCTTCGACGGTGAAGGGAAGAAAGAACCAGAGGAAAACGATCAACATGTTAACCGGTAACAGCCGCGAGCTGAGTTCCTTTGCGGGCACCTTGGCCAGCAACACCACAACAAGCCCCAGAACCAAGGCCGACACCAGGGCCGTGAGGTGTGTGAGCATTGCTACAACCACGGAAAAAAGGGTGGCGACAACGATCTTTACTCGCGGGTCAAGACGGTGAATCAAAGAATCTGTGCTGCAAAACTCTTCCATGCTAACCTAGCCTTCTAGCCCTTTTTCCGACGGTTTGCAAAGTACAAGGCTACTCCCACAAGGCCGAAGATATAGCCTATGCCTCCTATTACTTCTGTCAGCCCGGGGCTGCGATCCATGGAGTCAGCAATCATACTGACTACCGGCACAAGCCTTTTTTCCAAAGACTCGTCAATGAGGGCCTGGATGTCTTTGCGACTTAATCCAACGGCCGCAGGAGCAGCCTGCTCCCGGCCGGTGTTGACATCTGTGGACGAGTCCATGGCCTGTTGACCGGCAGCCTCAACCATTGCCTCGGCAGTGCTGCCCCCTGAAACATCGGCCTGCCCGGAGATCTCTTCTGCCGGTATCTTCCACTCTGCCATGTGGCCCATGGAAGCCTTCAACACGACCCTCAGATCGTCTGGTTTGGGAATCTTGAAGGAGAACTCTCCTTTTTCATTGGTTTTGCCTTCAAGGAGTTGGCTTCCTTGCTTGTCGTAAACCACTACAGTGCAATCCTTGGCTTTCCTGCCTCTGCCAAACTTGCTCTGCGTGTAAACTGTATCTCCCTCTACCCAGGCAAAAATCATTACCTTGTGGGCCAACGCAGGCGCACTGGAAAATATGAGCAACAGGCCTGCAAAAAAGACGCAAACCAGCTGACGCCTAATCTGTACCAGGCTCAAGTTGGGACCACAATTTCGGCCCATATGTTCCCTCCAATAGTTCGGGTTTTACCTTCCTCAAGAAACGGGCACAAGCAGCTGTCAGAAAGCCCTCGATGAGCATTACAGGCAGATGGGCCACGACAACCACTTTGGCTGCAGGCAAAAAGGCCTCCCCTGTCAAATATAATGAAGACCCTATCATCACTCCGCCAAGAAGCACTGCGCAGCAACCGCAGGCAAAGGCAGAAAGGGTAAACACGAATCGCCTGGCGCCCATTCTCACGCCCCATCCAAACAAATGGTAGCATATGACGGCAGGAAGGGCCATGTTGAGAGTATTCACCCCGAGTGTCGTAAGTCCGCCAAACTGGAAAAGCATGGCCTGAAGTGTCAGACCGACCAGAATGGCCGGGAAGACCCTCCAGCCAAGAATCAGGCCCAACATCCCGTTGAGGACCAGGTGAGCTGAGACTGGCCCCAAGGGTATGTGGACCAGCGAAGCCACAAAAAAACCGGCCGAGAGAATTCCTATGGATGGAATCTCTTCATGGTCAAGGCTCTTCAGCCCAACAGCAACACCCGCTGCTGTGAGCGCCGCACCTGCCACGAGTATGCCCGGGGATAACACCCCTTCGGAAATGTGCATGTTTGATGAACCCTGACGGCTTCGCAAATCCCGATGTGTCGGGATTGCGCTGCATCCTTCGTCATTAGTAAAAAAAGTGCCTAAAGTGAGCTAAAGTGCCTAAAGTTAATGTGAACGCCTTCGCCTGCCAACGCCTGGCTTGCCGCATAGCCACAATGCCGACATACATGGCAATGGCGGGCAGGTTCGGCGTTGTCAATCTGAAGTTTGCCGCCTTCGCACGAGTTTCAAGTTTCAATCGTCAATATTCACTATTAAATGCCAACGGCCTACGCACAAGTTTCCAGTCTCAAGTTTCCAATTTCAAGTTTCAATCGTCAATATTCAATTTTCACTATTCACTATTCAATGCCAACGGCCTGGGCGAAAAGATGCCATTTCTGAGTGGAAACTACTTCATGTCGTGAAACTTGACCCATATCACCGCTCCCAGCTCCACATCCTTGTCCTGACCATCGTGTTTCTTCTTAATCTCCGACGTGCTCAGGGCGGCAAAACCCCACCAGCCGGCCCTTGGCGCCCCATAAGTGAAGACGCCATTGCCGTCCGCCTTGACCACTTGGGTCACCATGTAATCGGTTGGAGCGCTGACCTTGGCCTCTTTGTTGTAATACTCCACCTCAACCTCGGCATAGGGGACAGGTTTGCCGTTCAATTTGACGATTCCTTGAAAGACGTTTCCGGCATAAAGTCCGTAAGGCTTGGACAAAGGCACGATCTCGGTCTTGAGCCCGACCTCCTCATCCCAACCTTCATCATCGCCAAAAGCTGTAACAACGACTTTTGTGTAGTGGACTATGTAGCAGTCCTCTGCCGACTCCCAATAAGGCTGGGGTTCCATATAGAACATGAAGGCGCCGGGGCGCCTCATCTTGTAGGTCGTGGTCCACGTCTGGTGCCCCCGGGTCTTAGCCGGTCTGAGTGAGTCCAACAGGTTTTTCTCTTTGCCGTTGACCACGACTCCAAACCTGGTGGGCTTTGTCAGTTCCATGCCAATGCCCTCAAAGGGGTGCCAGAACATGAGATTCAATCTTACATTGGTATCTTCTCCCTGCATCACCATCTGATCAGAGGGTATGACCATACCAAAGTGTGCCCGGGCCTGGCCCGATGTCGTGGCAACAACTGCCAGGAACAAAGCAAATACCACACCCTTTTTCATCGCAAGTCTCCTTTTCTGCACAAAAAAAGCCACGGAGCCTGCCATCTTCTGATGGACATTGACCTTCGTGGCTGAGATTTCTATGCGCACAAAATGTTAGATCGTTGCCTGACCACCCAGGAACTTCTGCCCCCGAATACGAATATAAACATTTTACGTTATTGGGCCGTCTTTGTCAAGCACACAATCAGGGCTGGGGGGATTTTGATGCTTCGGGGAAATATGACTTTGACGGGGCCTTGTCAGGACGGGGTCTGGCATGTGAATTGCAGCACCAGCATGACTTTGAACCCGAGCCGCTGCGTCGGAGTTCGCTTGTTCCTGGTGCTGGATATTCGGTTCTTTTCATCCGGTATCCGAATCTTTGCGGATTGTTCGCACGACGGGCTCAAACGTTTAAGAGGATAACACAGGTCATGGCGCAAAAGCTGAAGTGCTGGGAATTCTTTGAGTGTAGCGAGCGGCAGTGCCCGGTCTACGAGTCAAATGAGTTGAGGTGCTGGCTCATCTCCGGGACCCATTGTCGAAAGGAAATACAGGGAAAGTTCCTGGAAAAGATTGAGACGTGCCTTCACTGTGAGCCCTTCAAGGCCAACGTGGATGTTTCTTCCATGGAAGAGACCCTGAAGGTTGTGGACAGACAGTTCACAACATTCAAAGAGATGGTCAATGAGCGAGACAGGGAACTGGAAGACACCAGCCTGGAATTGGCCATGGGTCTGTCCGAGGTCTTTGAAGCGTTGAAAAAGATTTCTTCAGGAGACCCCTCAGTAAGACTGCCCCAGACCTCTAAACTCGAGTTGGTGACTAAACTGAAACATATCGTCAACGCCACCGCCGAAGAACTCGGAGAAATTGTCGACTTGTCTCATGAGTTTGCCATTTGTCTCGCAGAGCACTTCGGGGTGCTCGACAGGGTATCTAAGGGCGACCTGAGCGCACGTGTATCCGGCGCTTCACAGGTGGAGTTGCTGGAATCCCTCAAGAAAGTAACAAACCGCATGGTGGATAACATAGCTCACGAAATCACCGAGCACGGACGTACGAGCAAAAAACTGCAGAAGAGAACGAGTGACCTGAGTGAACGCGTGAAGGAACTCGATTGTCTCTACAGTATTTCCGAACTCGTCGCAAGGCCGGATATCTCACTTGATGAACTGCTTCAGGAAATCGTGGATGTCATCCCTGACTCTTTGCAGTATCCTGAAACTACGTGCGCCAGGATAGTAATTGGAGGTCATGATTTTAGAACCAACAATTTTTCAGATTCGCACTGGAAGCAATCTGCTGACATAATTGTTGACGGTGAGAAGGCCGGCGCTTGGGAGATCTGCTACCTGGAACAAAGACCGGAAGCAGATGAGGGGCCATTTCTCAAATGGGAAAGAAGACTAATCAATGCTGTTGCCGAGCAAACGGGAAGAATCATCGAACGCAAATCCGTCGAGGGACAAACAAAGAAACTGGAAAGGCAGTTCCAGCAAGCCCAGAAGATGGAGGCGGTCGGCAGGCTGGCAAGCGGCGTTGCCCATGACTTCAATAATTTGCTTTCGATCATACAGGGTAACGTATTTTTGATGCTGTTCGACGTTGATGAAAACCAACCACATCATGAGAATCTGAAAACCATAGAAAGACAAATCAAACGCGGATCCCGACTGACCAGACAACTTCTCGGATATGCCAGGAAGGGAAAGTATAAGGCCAAACCCGTGAGCCTGAACCAACTGGTTGAAGAGATCGCCGAGACCTTTGGGAGGACAAGAAAACAGATTACCGTCCACAGAGAACTTGCAGAAGACCTGTTTGCTATTGAGGCGGACGAGGGCCAAATCGAGCAGGTTCTGTTGAATCTGTGTGTCAATGCCGCAGATGCCATGCCTGATGGCGGAGATCTTTTCTTTAAGACTGAAAATACGACCAACAGCAACGCGAGTGAAGGCAAGGTGTATGATGCCCAACCCGGTAACTATGTTTTGTTAACCGTTACTGACACAGGTGAAGGAATGGATGAAGAAACCCAAAAGCGTGTGTTTGATCCTTTCTTCACGACCAAGGAGATGGGCAGGGGGACAGGCCTTGGGTTGGCTTCTGTTTACGGGATCATAAAGGGCCACAAGGGATACATCGATGTTGAATCTACAAAGGGTCGCGGGACTACCTTCAGCATCTATCTGCGCGCATCAGAAAAAAAAGCCGGGGAAACCGTTGAGACTGCAGCCGAGATAATCGAAGGAAGCGAGACTATCCTGCTGGTTGATGATGAGCCAATCGTATTGGAAGTTGGCGCCAAAGTGCTCGAGAAATTGGGCTACACGGTGCTTGACGCCAGAGGCGGCGAAGAGGCCATTGAGATCTACCAGGCAAACAAGAACAAGGCCGAACTGGTCATCCTGGATCTGGTCATGCCGGGGATGGGCGGTGACAAGGTCTACGACAGACTAAAGGAGATCAACCCCGACGTAAAGGTTCTGCTTGCTAGCGGATACAGTCTGGACCAGCAGATAATAAAGATATTGGATCGTGGTTGTGATGGATTTATCCAGAAACCCTTTACGGAAAAACATCTTTCTCAGAGTATCAGGAAGATATTGGACGTAGAGCACAGAGAAGAGGGCCAAGGGCATATAGTGGACCCTTAGACCGGCCCTCTGCTCAATATCGGAGGTTAGTAATGAAAGCCATATTCAAATACAACGTGCTGGCCAGGCTGCCTGAGACGCTGAGGCCGCTTGAGAAGCTGGCCTTTAACTGCTGGTTCAGCTGGAGTCACGACGTTGGTGCTCTGTTTCGGCGC
>SDBT01014075.1_pt1 | contig 12780 bp, 13 predicted proteins | sample 2277101 | NCBI WGS metagenome assembly SDBT01 (sample SAMN10404973, study PRJNA504765) | marine sediment metagenome | isolation source: marine sediment core GS10_PC15, 103 cmbsf | place: Arctic Ocean: Southern Knipovich Ridge | collected 2010 | reverse complement strand
TCCCAGCACAGCGGGGGCTACTGGCGAGACGAAACCGGCGAGGAGAGCGACGTCGTGTACGTGGGCTCGCGCGCCTACCGGATGCCCCTCTACTCGGATCCGGGCGGACGACGCTTCGGGGGCTCCGGGCTGTGCCGCGAGTGCGAGGGGAGCCTGGGACTGGGTCGCGGGAGCGCGTTCTGGCAGCGCTGGTCGGAGGCGTCCTTCACCGCGGCGTCGGTCACGTTCGGGTCGATGCACGATCTCATGCGTCCCGGTCCCCTCGGTTGCGGCGGGTGCGTCATCGCGTGCGACACGAACGCGACCGCGGGTGCCTTCTGCACGACGAAGGGGCGGGAGCTGACCTACGCGGCGAGCGGAGCACCCGAGCGGACCGTGCACATATCCCCGGAGTCACCGTACACGTACCTCCCGCAGGACCTGTACGACCGCTTCACCGCCGCGAAAAACGTGCACGACGGGATAAGGTCCGGGACCGACCACGCGCCGCTGCGCATCGAGATCCCCGCGGCGCCCGACGCCTCGTCTTTCCTGAGCGGGTGCGCGAAGCGCGCCGTTATCGAATTCGGCTGGGAGGACCTCGTGGACCGCTTCGGCGGGGAGAGGCAGGTGGACCTCGTGCTGAGAGCGAACGCTGATCCGGAAGACGGCACGATCACCGTCGGGAGCCTGCTGTGGAAGCGGTTCATCGTGCACCGCGGACCTGCCGGAGAGCACCTCCTGCTGCGGACCCACGTCGTGCACGATCACATGTCCGTGGGAGCCCTGCTTCTCCTCGCCACCCTGTTGTACTACCTAGTGCGCTGGAAGATGACCGACCCCACGATCTCCGATCACCCCTTGACTCCTCGACTGGGCGGGGTCGTGAACGCCTTTTTTGCGCTGACGGCACCCTTCCTCGTCCTCGCCGCCTTCCTTCTTCCAGGAACGCGCGACATCCTCTCGGACTTTCCGCTGCTGTACGTGTTTTCCGCGGTGATCGTGATCTGTTCGGTGCTCGTGGAGATGCTCGCCCTGGGAACACTCACGAACCTCCCCGGCGGTGCGCAAAAAGCAGACCTGGAAGTCGTTTTCGTCGCAAACTTTGCGCGTAACCTCGCCCACGAGACCATGCTCATGACGGGGTTGTGGGTGTCGGTGATGGAGCGCAGGACAGAGGGCGTGAGCACGTTCCTCGCCGTCGTGATCAACGTCTACAATTTGTACAACATCCTCTTTTACGTGTTCCTGTTCGCGCTCTTCTGCTTCTACGCGGGTCCGCCCTCGCCCGCATCTTCGCTGGGAGTCGCGACCTCCGTCGGGGTGATACTGCTTTTCGGGTTCACGGTCTTCTCCAGCTTCGTATACTTCACGTTCCCCGCGCTGCAACGCGACGCGCAGCTTTACGAAGGGGTGATCTTGCCGGCGCTGGGCGTTTTCTACGTTGCCATTGCTATGATCGCTCTCGCCGCGGGAAACTTCTATTTGATGCGCGCCGTCCGGGTGATTCATCTCGCCCCGCGTCGTATTTAACTACTGTTCTCGGACGCTATCGCGTGCGAGATTACTTCTTTTCAAAAAAAAAATGACGAAGGACAAGTGCACGCGAGACAAGATCGCAAAAGTTATGCGCGAGAACAAGGACAAACCGCAGAGACAGAGGATCGCCATGGCACTGAACATCGCGAGGAAGCACTGCGGCGTGAAGGATTCGCGCGGGCTGCATAAGCGAAAGCACTGACGAGTCGACGGGGCAGTGTATTTAACTCCCGCGGCGCGGGCCTCGAGGAATAAAGATGAACGAGTCTTTCTTGGATCCCAGGAAGGACCTGGCGCGTGTCGAAAATGTTTCGTGGGTGAAGGAGTTGTTGTGCGAAGCGGTTTCGAGCGCCATTTTAACCTTCGTGAGCTTCGCCACCGTCGCGAACACGGGAAGCCTCGCGGTCGGATTCTCTGAAGGAACCGGGTACTTTGTGCCCATCCTGCTGTTCGGCATGTACATGCCGGTGCACATGAACGCGGCCGTCACGCTCGCGATGTTTATTTTTGACCTGGTGTCTCGCCGGGCGAAAGACGTCCGCTGGCTGTTTCTCGTCTACCCTTTGGCGCAGTACGTGGGTTCGCTCTTTGGCTTGCTGGGGGTCTGGGCGACCACGGGCACGCGCACCCTGACGGGCCTCGGCGGTCCCGTCCTCGGCCCCGGCGTGACCGACGGCACCGGGTTCGGAACGGAGGCGATCCTCGCTTCCGTGCTCGTGTTGGTCTTCATGTGGAGCGCGTTCGTGACCGCGGCAGCTCCGCAGGGCCTGCCCTTCTTCATACGCGCTTTCGGCATCCTATTCGTGATGATCGGGCTCGTGTTCGCGGGGTCTCCCGTGGTGGGCGTGAGCATCAGCCCGATGCGCTACCTCGCCGTGATCACGCTGGCAGGGGCGGCGCCGTCCAACTGGTGGATATGGGTGTGGGCGCCGTTCGTCGGGGCGATCGCGGCCGCGCTGATCGCGATCTTCATGCTGTGGGTCACCGTCTCCACGTCGACTAAACGAGTCGCAAGCGCGGCCCGCTTTCGCGATTTTGGGGTTCCGAACGGCTCGCCGAAGCGCCGGGGTGTGTGGAAGGGCGTCGTCCGATAAATTTTTTGCGGCGACCCGCTCCCCATAAAAAAACGAACTTCGAGGCACAGCGTTTCTTCGCGCACCAACACAACACGTCTCCTTTCCACGGTCAAAATGTCGGTTCTGCGCGTACGGGGGCCGTTTTCGACGCGCCTTTTCCATCTCGGCGACAAGGACCAACTTTCCGGTCTCAAAGCGTTCGTCGCGGAGCACTTCCAAGGCACAGAAGATACGCGCGTGATCGCCGGTTCTCCGTTGTTCCCGGTCGATCTCGCGTGCGACGCAGACGTGTGCGAGAGCGCGAGACACGACGGGACCATATACGTCGGAGACGCAGCATTGCTCGCCGTTAGGGTGGACGTGCTTGTTTTCGAGGGCGGGGGCACGGCTGAGTGCTCCCTTTTCGCGAGGATACCGGTTGGGGTCGGTGCGAGGAAGAGGTTGATCGAGGCAATCAAACTCGAACTAGTACGCACAGGGCCCTCGGAAAGCAGTGGATACTTCGTGAGGGAACTGTCTGCGGGGGGCTGTGATATCTGGGACGACGCGACGCTCGTCAGCGCATTACGTATCCCTGCTCCCAAGTCTGTCTCTCTCAAGGCGCGTGCCTGGGCGAAGAAGCACAAAAAAAAAGAATACGGTTGTTCTGTCCAGTAAAGGAGGTTCCCTTTGCCCCGCGAGCACATCAGAAATTGTTTGTGTGCTCGCGCCATCCGATAAAATAAAAAAAATTTGACATCATTCGCGGATGCTCAATTGTTTCTTTTTAATTGCGGAGTACGCGCTCCTTTCGAGGGTCCAGCTCTGCGTCACTGAAACGGGGGCCTTCTTTTCGACAGGAGACGCTTGCTTCGGCGACGAGGTTCCACAATCGCCTCTCGCAGTTCCGCAGGTAACAGTTCTAGGGATCTTTCCGACGAGAGCTCCTTCGCGAGGTCTTTGCAGCGTTCTAGGAGTGAGAGAGGATTCGCTCGGATTTCGTAGCAATGAATGCGATCCCCGTCCTTCAGGTAAGCGCGGTGGCCGTACATCCCTCCCTGGCCGAGGTCGGAGATCTTCTCCAAGCGGCCCCGTCCCGTGTAAACGAACGCACCGTGGGGCACATTGGGATAACATTTGCCACCCACCAAAAAAACCGCATGTCCCCAACAGTCCCCCCCCGGAATCGAATTCTCCGTGCATAGGATAGGGACAATCGAACTCGCGTTCGCGCCCGTTCGCATCCCATTCATGCAAGCGCCCCTCATCTGGACACACAACCGTCCCTTCCCCCCCCCGGGTATGGAAACGCCTCGCCAACTTGACAAAAAACTTCCCTACGGTCGCGTTCGAGATACCACACCGTCCCCTTGTTATCTCTGGTCAGGAATCCATTTTGAAACGGCATAATGCCGTATTCATCATCAATAAGAGTGACCACGGTGATCACTTCCATTTTTCCATCGCTGTCTCGAATAGTGATGAGCTCGTCACCCGTATCGATCAACAGATCTTTTCCCAGGCCGGAGGCCTGGTTGACTTCGGCGAAAATGGCGTACGACGACAGATCCAAGGAATCAGGCCGACCGTTCCGAACGCGCAAGAGGTTGTTGGGATTTCCTTCCTCGTGAAATACCAATCCGTCGCCCCAGGGACATAGCAAAGGCCAATGTGGCAGATCCGTTAACGTGCCGTCTTCATGAAGGAAGCGAGAGTTCATTTTTTTAAATCCGGTGTACGGGTAATCAGCCACGATAGCGCCCCAAGCGCACGCGTATTACTTGAGTCTTAGGTGTCATTCGAATTGACCACAGATCGTGCAACGTGAACGACATTGCGGGAGAGTGTGCTTCTTTGCGTCGAAGTGTTTATTCGAACTTCGACGGCTCGTAAAAAAACCGAAAAATAAAAAAAAGCCAGAATGATATTTCTGTACTGGTCGTGTTTTCCAAGCCGGGATCATTTTCTGAACTCTTTTCTCCCGCCCAGCAAATTTAACGCTAAGTTACTTTTGAGTTCGAAAAACACGACCAGACAGAAATGAAAAATGCGTGTCAGTTACTCTTGAATTCGAGAAACACGACCAGACAGCAATGAAAAATGCGTGTCAGAGAGGTGGTCGTGTTTCACGAATTCAAGAGCAACTTAGCGTTAAATTTGCTGGCCGATGTACTCTCGTTCGCGCGAACAGCTGGAGGATGAGGTCTTCGAAGCCGCCGAACGTGGCTATGAGAATGAAGAAAGTCCAATGGTCTGGCGTTGGCAGATCGACGGACTGTTCAGCTCAGATAACCCTTCGAAAATGCATTTGCGCCCTGGCACGGAGCGATTCGATCCACGATTCAAACCCGGGTCACCACCCCGCAGCTCTTATCTCGGGCACCACACCGCTCCTCTCTTTCCACTGCCGCAGACTCTCGGCGACATCGCGAACCAGCTCGAGTTGGCGCCCGAGGAGATGCGCGGGTGCGCGGGGAGGCAGAGACGACCGAGACCCGTTCCCGTTCCCAGCAATGAACCCACAAGAGCAACTCGCGCAAAGCGGCAAAGGCTTTAATTTCGAACTCTTCCCATTTATAAAAAATAATCAGCGCGTGGCCATTGTGCGATTTTCCCGTCCCGTGGCTCGGATTGCTCGCGCACCGTAGGCTCACTCTCCATCGGCAGTCCTCTGTTCGCCGGACGGGAACCAATTATCCAGCTCTCGAAGACATTCGACTTGTTGTCCGTCTTGCAGACCGCTTCGGAGATTTTTCAGCGTGCCTTCGAGGTCCTTGAGGAACATCGACTCCAAGAAGTACGCGAATACCCGCGCGCTCCCAGAACGCAAGTGCGCATGCCAATCTTCCATATTCAATAACAGAGAATAGCGCGCGAAATCTTCCTTATCGAAGAGATCGCCTGCGAATTTTTGGTCGATGGCGGCGGCGCACTGGCGCAATTTTTTTCCCTTGTCGTCAATCTGCGTGGGTTCAGTCATGCTGCCAGATTCGTCGCCGCTCGTCTTTTCGGCTTGCGCTGCAAGATCGGCAGGGCGCGGTGTTAGGGTCCGCGACGACGAAGAAAAAAAACGTGATGATCGCGCGGTCTTACCTGGGTGTACCGGGGTAAACCCAGTGGCCCAGTCGTAATTCTCGCAGGTCCACAGGACCATTGCGAGGTCGGATGAACCGTGCGCTTTAAGAACGAGATCTTTCAGTTCCTTGATAAGGGGTTCCGCCTTTAATTCCGCGCCGATGAGCCGATGACTCTGAAGTTTGGCAACGAACGCCTCTCTTCCCTCCCTAGAGTCTTTGAGGAGCTCCTCCTTGACGACGGGAGAGAGTACAGTTTGGAACACCGGCAGGGCGCACGCCCGGACGATGGGTGTTAACTGCTCCGTTAAGGTTTCGTTGCAGAACTTTGTGAACGCCCCGCCGTGCATCGTGAGAAATTGAGAATGATGGTCGAGAGTCTGCAAATAAATAGAAGTTCGCCTCGAACTTCTTTTGTTAAGGCGGGGCGCAATAATTTTTTATCGAACTTCTTTTCGAAGCCTCTAACGCCACGCATTGTATTCCGTTCGCGCGAGCCTGTTTAAGCATATATATTTTCTCTTCACCGCAATGGCAACGATCAAATGGCGCAAGATATGGATGATAAATCCAGACATCGCCGGCGCCCCAGAGCGTCCGGAATCTCAATTTCGGTTTCACTACTGTCACATCGGTACCGCGTTTTCGTGCGGCGCTTTCCTTTCCGCGGCAAAGAAGTGGGCTGTCGTCGACGTACAAGGACGGGCAACGCCCATTCCTATGGCTCCGTTGTGCTACTGGAAAGGCGCCCTGCTGTACCATGATCACCGCACGTTAGTGCGTTATCACGGTGATCAGCGTAATTCGTTGAACCTGGAAGATTATTTGAACCGAGAGCACGGGATCAACTGCTACGGACCCATTCTTCGTGCCATCCCGCTGCTCGAGGATGTGGTCGGCATCATATTCACAGATTATTTCGTCCTTGTAAAAGAAGACGGCGACGGAGTGATGAAAGCGGTCGCGTCGTGGGCCTGTTTTATCAGTTCCTTGGAATGCGCCCCGTTCGGCAAAGGATTCGTCGCGGCAGAGGGGAGGGAAGTATCCTACTGGCCCGACCCGCGCCGCCGCGAACGGGTCATTTTGCGCCAGGACACGCTAGTCTCCTATTCGAAAAAAAACCCGTCATTTCGCTTTCCGCGCAACGTACAGATCTTCGCGGACGAGCGCATGTGCACGGTGTATGAGGGGGAGTTGTGGGAGCACGCAGAGGAGGGGGCGAACATTTTTTCGTGCCCCCCTGAGATAAGCCGTGCGCACTTTTATCAAGTCGGAAACTGCCACGGGCACGCACTTCTTTCCTGCATGTGGTCATTGCCCGACATCCTTTGCTGTTCATGGCTTTACATGGGATCGGGGCGATTCGAGAAGGGCCCGGACCATCGCGGGTTCTGGGCCGCCGACGGAAACCGGGCCTACGTGTACGACGGTGAACTGACGTGCTACGAGGCCCTCGAGACCCCGGCCACGCTCCTGGACCTGTGCGCGCGCGCGGTCCCGCATGATTATCCGCATCTCGCGTGCTTACCGGACGAGTTGAAAACGCGCGTGCTAAATTACCGACCCTTGAGACGTTCGTTCATCCACTTGAATGAACCAAAGGCGTGATTTTAGAAAATTCTCTAATAAACAGCGTTGTGTCAAGGCATCGGTTGACTCTCGTCTCATTCGCTCGGCTCGTGAACGGCGCTCGCGAGCACGATGCCGTTATTCGCCTTGTGGACGATCACGAAGGCGAACGGACGATCGACTCGGATCGGGCTGATTCTTCTGTCCGATCGGAAAGGGCCGAAAAGCTGGCACGGCCGCGCGGGCCTGGGTCGCCGACGTCGCGCCGCCCGGGACGGAGCACATTTCCGTTTTAGACAAGTCGATGGAGAAGTGGAATTTCGGGGTGGGCGTCGGGAAAGGGACGCCCCCCCCGAAAACAGAGCTCGTGCGCCGCGCCCCCCACGGACCCACAGGCCCGCTCAATAGCGACCCCGCCCACGGCAATCCGACGGTCGGCTTTTTGAGTGACGCAAACACGTGTCCTGGAATGTGGCAAACGCGTTCGTAGCATGCCGCGCACAGGTCGTAGTTTTCGCATTGCAAGCACTTGTACCGCCTGCCCTCGATCGGAGTAGCATGGCACTCGTCACACCACGTGTCTTTGTGAACGATAGGAGCGACGCAGAATTTTGTTGGGTACATCGTCGATTTCGCCTCGAACAACCATAAACCGTCGGCGAGTCTCTTTAAACAAAACTTTCAGGGAGACGCGCGGAATTCAATAAAATAATTTCTTTCCGCCGGCGACGGAAACCGGGCGTACGTGTACGATAGCAACAACGAACTGACGTGCTACGAAGCGCTCGAAACTCCCGCCCCACTGTCGGATCTGTGGGTGCGCGCGACCCCGTCCGACGATTCGCGACTCGCGCGTTTGCCCGAGGAACTGCGAGAGCGCGTGCGAAAGCACCGACCCGCGACCAGCAAGATACTCACGGACCCGCGCGAAGCAGCAAAGGCTATGATTTCGAAAGCTTTTCAATAAACAGCATCGGTGCGAGGCATCAATTGACTCTTGTCTCATTCGCTCGGCTCGTGAATGGCGCTCGCGAGCACGATGCCGTTATTCGACTTGTGGACGACCACGAAGGCGAACGGGCGATCGGCTCGGATCAAGAACGGTTCGGGAGGTGGGGGAATAAAACATTCTTCTTCGCACGCCGTCGTCAGCGCCGCGATCGCGGTGCCCTCTTCGTCGACTTTGACCACGACCCGATGGTTTACTTCCACGGTGAAGACCCCGGACGTCATGCGATCCAACGCCCCCCGGACGAACAACGCGTCCATGCCCATGCATTTGAGGGTCTCTTGGAGACCGAATTTCTTGTCGACGCGAAACTTGGGCAGGTGCACGTCGCAGTAGCGGGTCTTCCATAAGCGGTGATCACCCCCGCACGCGAGTTCTATGGCATAATCGAGGCCCGACTTCTTCCGCGGGACGACGAGCACTGCGACGTAGTCGCAGTCCGCGTACGGAAGCGCGACCGCCTTCACCTTATTGTCTCCGAGCGCGCAAAAGTATCCGCGCTGTTTCATCATTGGGACCGAGACGGTGCGCAGCCCTTTGAAGATCTCCTGGACGGTGTCCGAAAGCTCGAACCGCACTTCCCACTTCTCGTTGAAGTACACAACTCCCATGACAATCGAAACTATCGAACCTGAAACCTCCCCGAGCGCCTTCTTAATCATGCCATGGGTTTTTTCGCTCACCCAGTCGTTGGCCGCGGCCACGACGGCGTCGCTCGTGGAACCTTTGAGAACGACCCCCTGAAGTTTGCCGAGGAACTCCTCGCGCAGCGGGAATGCATCCGACACCGCTACCGCCCCGAATGTGTATTTGCCGTCGACTGGTTCTCGCACGTGCGGCTCGAGTTGTCTCCGCACGGCGTTGTTTCCGCCCAAGCAGCAGATTCGAAGGCATTCGATCACGGACATCGGGGACACGGCCTTTACGGATTCCCCGGTTTTGCACAGGGCGAGAATGGACGGACCGATGGATGGAAGTATCTTGTGCCCGAGTGCAGGGTGCTGAAAATCCTGCGAAGCATCCGTCGTCGACGACGCCATCTTTGAAGGTAAGAAGAAGATTTTTAGAACGTCTGTTAGATGTTCCTCTCGAAATTCCGTCGAGGCATTTTCAGGAATTCGGGCTTTCTTCCCTCAGTCACGGCCAAAAAAAATACAAGAGATGAACGAAGAAGAGCTTCGCGAAGACGTTTTTAATGCTTTGTCCGACTTCGAATCGATTATCAATGATCCGAGGCAAGAGACCGAGAACAACATCGTCACATTCAATGAGATCCTGACACAAATTATGCTCTATGCTGCGAATACGAAGAGGCACACCCAGCACTTCCTTTCGTATACCCGATTGCTGGGAGAACTGAAAACCCTTGCCACCGTTTACAAGGGAACGGGGGAGACCGAACGCGCCGCCGTCAAAAACAAGCTCGCTAATTTGTACGAGCGCGCACTAGGTGCTTAAAAACAGAATGTCTAAATGAACGCGCGCGCGCACTTTTATTCTGAATGGTCAACGCGACGCCTTTTGCGGCTCTCCGTTTGCCTCTCAATAATTCGCAACTCCAGTGTCGTCACGTAGACCGGGGCGTTGGACGCGTTCACCTTGGCGATGAGCAGGACCGCGTTGTTTGCGGGCTGCACCCGCACCTCGCGGACGAATACATCGTTTGCCAGTTCGACGCGCAGTAAGTGCTGCAGCGTGAAGTACGTGTCCGGGGGCCAGCGCACGATGACGTTGTAGTGGTCCCCGTCCTCCTCGATTCGCCATTCCCGACTTCGCACGGGCCAGCGCAGTGACAGCATGATCTTGGCCACGTTCAAAACGAGCTGGCGATCGGCTTCGCATATTTTCTCGGCGGGCAGCGGATCGAATTCGATCGTCACGACGTTCTCATCATCCATCCTATCAATGGCAGACTCTTCCAAGGTTCTCGATATCCCTTCCAATGATTCGCGAGCAAAGCGATGAATAGCGCGAGTCCTAGTATGCAGAAAAATAGCAGTGCCACGTCCGTAAATTTTTGCCGCCTGGGAATGGGCGTATACATGGCGGCGGTGATCTCTACCCACGTCCTTTGCCGAATCACCGGCGCCAACCTCGTTGGTTCCGTCATCTCGATCATTCCGCATCGCACGCTGCAGCCGGGGATGACCCGGCTGAGGGCGTTCTTCAGTTCGGTGATGTCAGCGCCCGCGCTGTCGAGGTCTAGGTCTAGGTAAAACCGGTGCCCCCCGTTGGATCCCTCCTCGTGATCCCGGGACACCTCGACCGCGTGCGAGATCTGTCCGAGTTGCGCGCACTTTATGAGCGCCGAGCGGATCCTCGCGTGCCAAAACTCAAAGTCAATAGGCGGGTATCGGTTCCGTATGAAGTCGTGACTCCCCTCAGAGACTCTCGGTCGCCTGTCGTACGGAGAAGAATCGCGCGACATTTTTCCCAGCACAGGAAAAAAATGATGCCCTCCCCGCACGAAAAATTTTCAGGTTTTCCCGTTTTTGTGCGCAGTTAATTTTTTTGGCCCACGTTTGCGCGATGGCAGAAACGTCCCAGATCCAATTGCAGCGCGAGCGCCTGCTCGCCAATTTCAAGAAGGAAGGACCCGCGATGCGAAGCTACGTCAATGTCCAGGGAATCACGGTGTACGGCATCTTCCTGAGTAAATTCACGAGCAAGAACGATTACACGGACAAGGGCGAGAGGAAAGTGTTCGAATGCGAAAAGGTCAGCATAATGCCGTGCTCCTTCCATCAATCGAGCCTGTCGGAAGAGCAACGCGGCGACGAGACGGCGATCCTTGCCGTGTTCCCCCCCGGGCACAAGCGCGGCGAACCGGTCCCCCCGTATCCCGCCGACGCCGCGTGGCCGGAGACGTACGACTTTCACCTCAAGCGCCCGTGTTGGTTCGTCGCGGAGGACGCGCAGCGCGCCGACTTGGCGATGCTCCGACCTGGCGACCCGGTGAAGGTGTCCGGGGTCCACGCGCGCGGTCGGAACCACTCGGCGAAGGAAAAGGATAGGGCGGCCGCCGAGGGGCGGGAGCCTCGACCCACGGCAGCGCAGCTCAAATTCGGTGTGATCAACAGGGTGCGCGACATCGAGAGTGGGGACATGTACGCCGCCTTACGCAAAGACAAGGCGGTGCGGACGAGTCGATTTTCGCCCCCGGGATCGATCGCAGACGGCGAAGCAACCCCCGGCGAAGACTCCGCCAAAATCCTGGTCGTGAGGTGGGACGACGAGCCCCTGAGCCCGGGAGAGCCGCTTTTGGTGCCCGAGAGAACTGATTCGAACCCCTCGAATTGGAAGTACAAGCCGACGAAGGACAACCCCTCGGGGAAGGAAAACGCGATCGCGAAACCCTCCTTTGCCGCAACGCAGGAAGTCGGGGTACCTGCGACTTCCCAGAACTTCTTCGCGGATCTCACGATATGGAACGACGCACTCTCCATCTTCGGGATACCGGACGTGCAAAAATGGGTCGCCCTCGCGCCGCGCGTGTTCGACGAGCTGCCCTACATCGTCTTCGGAAGCGTGCACGGTCATCGGACCATGAACATGAAGATCAACGCGACGGGCGACTCGGTGCGCGGCGATGACGGGAAGCCAATGTTCGAATTCGGGATATGCATGACCGCGAAGTGCGTGCTCGCCGACGTCGCTACGCATTACACGGACCGCGTCGGGATACCCGTGTCAAAGGCCTACGTCGAGCGGAGGTTCAAGGTGGCCCCATCGGGCTCGCGCTCACGCGAGCCGCAGTTCGCACCCCCCGAGTTCGCCTGCCTGGACTGCCGCGAGGATAAAGATGAGCTCGTTTGCCACCCGTCCGTGCGATTCGTCGTCCTCGCCGCGTCCTGCTATCAAGGCATGTCCAAGCTCAGCGAGGGAGAGGGAGACGCGCTCATGCGCGTGCTGGACACGGGTCGGACGAACGAACTTTCCAAGGAGCACCCGCTGTTTGCCGCGGTTACAGGCACGCGAATCGATGGGGCCGTGACGAGCGTCGTCTTCGCAATTCGCGATGATAGGAAGGCGACGGAGGTCGAGAAGAAGCGACGCGCGGACGCCGTGCGGCTGTTCTTCACGGGAGAACCGGCGAGTGTCTCCGACTCCGCTCCCGCCCCAGTCAATGATGATGATGATGATGACGGGTTGGACGAAATTAGCGAGCACGAGCACGAAAACGACCCAGAGTTCGAGATGGAGCTGAAGCGGGAGAAGCATCCAGAGCCAAAGCGGGTGCGGAAGGAACTCGAATTCCAAGATGACCCGATGGAACACGACTCCAGACCTGAGCAGCCACGAGATCAGCGCAAGAAACGCTTGCATCGCGAGGGCCGGAGGGAAATGGGACAGCCCAAAAAAAGAAAGCATTGACGCGAAAAACATCCCTACACAAAGCACCCAATCTATAACGCATTTTAAGAGAAAAAAGCAAATAACACCCGTTCCCTTTTTGCACGTGCGAAGAGTGTTCTTACTTTATTTATTTTTTGAAGTGTTGCGAACGAAGTAATGCGTTTTTCGTCGTAGGTTCAGTTCAAGTCTCCGTTAGCGT
>SDBT01014074.1_pt1 | contig 12780 bp, 23 predicted proteins | sample 2277101 | NCBI WGS metagenome assembly SDBT01 (sample SAMN10404973, study PRJNA504765) | marine sediment metagenome | isolation source: marine sediment core GS10_PC15, 103 cmbsf | place: Arctic Ocean: Southern Knipovich Ridge | collected 2010 | reverse complement strand
ATAAACAGGGGCCTCCACCGCCAGAGCAGACTGAATGGCTTTATCATACAGCTGCGAGGCAAGTTCAAATGAATAGTCCTTCTGCGGCGCGGCCTTTATCGAACCGACCACGCCCTTGGCTTGCGCTGTCGTCGCGACAGATTCCTTTGTCGCCTCTTCAGCAAGCAATCCCCAAGAGCACGCCACGAACAGCAACGCTATCAAACCGATGGCAAGACTTTTAAAATTCACAAGCTACTCCTGTAGTTCCAGCACCATTAAAAGGATCTAAAACTGTAGCTCCTTTCCACGATAACATCTTAATTAAACGATAAGGGAGTTCTATAGGGAACATGGCAGGATGCCCTATTTTTTTCATTTTTGTTTCAGGGGCCATCTTCCATATTGCATATGCCCATTCTTTAAACTCTTTAGGAGTTAGATCTGTCTCACCTTTTTCTTGAAGTTTAATATTATCTTTTGCGAAAATCATAATATATTCAAAGGGTTTAGGAAATGATGGACAACTTGGAGACATATAACTTCCCCACGAAAATCTATTACCTATAGTATTTTTCTGCCATATGATATTAGCCATAGGAAGATAGTTTAATTCTCTTGTCATAAAATGAATAATGTCTACATGAGTAGGAACTCTACCATTCTTACCGTCTCCGATATTGATAGCTACTCTGCCACCTGATTTTAATTTCATACGCATTATACTAAATAGATGTTTTAACCAGGCAATATATTTGAAGTGATCCATATTGTCATTATACATATCATATGGAGTTTTATTAAATTTATTATCTCCAAGATCTACATTATATGGAGGAGAGGTAACAATTAAATCTATAGAGTCATCATCTAACTTTAAGATAGAATTTTCACATTTATCATTATATAATATTGAATTTTCATTAATCTTGATATAATTGGTTGTCATATATATATTTCTCCTGATTACCGTTCATATAAAATAATGTGGCATATTCTTTTTTTTCTTTTATTCTTCTTCTGATATCAGTCGAAGAGATTTCTATTATAGGATTGTTAAGAATAGTAAAATAATCTCTTATTTGATCTCCCAAACCGATCAATTCCGCCTCTTTTATTTGTCTATCTATAAATGCGAAAACCCCTCTATTCTCATAACTATCGAGTGTTTCCTCGCTCCTGTGAGCCACTAAAAAATGACATTCCTGAAGAAGTTCTTTTATTTTATACCATGTTCTAAGTTTAGGAATAGTATCGTCACCGATCAACCAGTAGATTTTTATATCTTTGCCTAATTTATCTTGAAAATATCTAATTGTGTTAATTGTATAACTTGGGCCGTCCAGTTTACTCTCAATATCTGATACACTAAAATAGTCTATGTCTTGAACAGCTAATTTGGTCATTTTATGCCTGTGGCAGAAGCTCAGGACGTCTTTCTTATGAGGAGGGGTAGCAGAGGGTATAAATATGATTTCATCAAACAGGAGCTGTTCTACGGCTTCCTGGGCTATGATTAAATGTCCATTATGAATAGGATTAAAAGTGCCACCAAACAATAATACTTTACGTTTTTTTTCCATTTCACTATTATACTATATTTCTTAATCACTTTTAAGTTTAATTTTCATTTCTTCAAGTTCAAATTTAATTTCTTCAAGTTTAATTTTCATTTTTTGTTCTTTTTTTATATAACGATTTTTCATTCTGGCGAATCTATAAGTAGTTTCGGGGATAGTCCCATTTAAAACTTGTTCCCACCAAAAATCCCAATCTACGTCTTTTTTATTATTCTTCATCTTTCAACCACTTATTTTCTTTGATATATTTGTCTTTTGGGGTTTTTGTGAGAGATGGTTGTTTTCTCATCTCTTCTAAATCATTACGATCTTCGCCATACATGGCCAGAGTGATACCAAAATTCTCAGCCATTAGAATATAATCGTTATCTTTTCTATAAGACCAATATTCATTATCATAATGTACGGACGCTTTGAATGGGATATTATTTTCAACTAAGAAGCACGCTACTTCATCTTGGTTACAGGCTACACTATACCTCATAGAGATATAGTAATCTTTAAACTCTTCTCCTGATCTTTTCATTGTGTCATTTTTATCAAATGGAGATAAAAGATTACATCCTTTAAAGCCATAATTTCTAAGTTTTATTATATCTTCTCCAGCCGCTAACCATCCTTCTCCTCTTATGCTAAACATATCATCATCTTTTACTCTCACAACAAAACTACTACTTGAACTGTTGCTAACAAAACCATTTCTAATCTTCATCTTTTTTCCTTATATCTAAAATACTAAATCTATCTTTAATTGGATCTTCTTTTCTTTTTTTATTATAACAATATGGACAAATAACTTCTCTTGTAGAAGCTAAAACCATTTTATCAGCAAAATGACCTTTATCACTACAAAAAGGTTTAACGTCTCTATTCCCCTTTTTATAGTCTATCATATAGTCATATCTTGATACTTCTATATCATATTCTGGAGACCAAAATACCTCTCCTTTTTGAAAAGCATATGAATTAATTCGTTCATCAAATGAATATTTCTCACTTTCTGGTTCAAGATAGTCGTTATGATTTAACCATTTTATAATTTCGGGAGGAGGAAAAATAATAATACCATCCAATTTTCTTCTAAATGGATGGTTATTACAAGTAGTAACTATATAACATCCTAATACTCTCATGATAAAAGTATTATAATTACAAGTAGAAAAAGATATAGGAAAGTTAGGATCTCTTCCATCTCTAATAGCCCTATGTATTTTTTCTGCTTCTATATCTTCCCACAATCCTTGCTCATGTCTAATTTTAAACATTGCTATAGCTAAATCAAAGACACTTTCATAATTATCTGTGCTAACTATAAAATTACTACTTGAACTATTACTTACAAAGCCATTTCTAACTTTCATTATCCTAGATGAATCCTTTCTGCGTTAAATTTTTGCTCAATCATTCCAAAAAGCAAATAAGGAATAGAATTATCATCACTGCTATAAATTAATATATTTTCTTCTATTCTATTTTTCTTAACGTCCCATCCATCAAGATTGTCTATATCTTCGTCTGTTGCCATTTTTGGAGTTTCAAAAACACTATCAAAAGAGAGTTCTTGCTCTTCAAGTTCATTATAGAAGTCCAACATTTTTTGCAAAATAGATGTTATCTCTTCAATACTATATTTACAATTTCCCCATGCTCCACAAATAAAACATGAGCTACTTGAGTTTGATACAAAACCTTTTCTAATCTTCATTATTAACTCCATATCTTTTTTTAAAATCTTTAAAATCTTTAGTATAGTGATTAGTTTTCTCAATCACTCTGATACTGACAGGATCATCTGGAAGATCGTTTTTTACAATCTTAAATTCTTCATCTTCGCTTATAATCTTATGGATTTTATATATCTCTACATTATGAAGATTAGCTTCTTTTTTTATCAGGTTAATCATTTTTTGCGTAGCCTGGAAAAAGTCTATAGCATCGCTATAAAGATTCTCGCCTTCTATATATATATTACCTGCTTTTACATCTGCTGGATCGACATTATAATATGCTACCCTATTTCCAATAACTATAAAATTGCTACTTGAACTATTGCTTACAAAACCGTTTCTAATTTTCATTTTCTATCTCCTAATGACAATTTGTTTTCACACAATCAAGTCTATTAAATATATTTGTATGTTCCATTATTCCTCCCCATTGGCCTTCCTCATCTGAGTAACACAGGGTAGTTATCCATTGACCTTTGCTTTCTATCATAAAGACTTCGACGATCTCGGCAACTCTTTGATCATTTATTTTATCTGCCTCTTCAAATAGACTCCAAATTTTTTCATGTTCTGTTTTATAGTCAAGTTTACAAACATCTTCCCAATTACTATACTGACCAGGCAATATTTCCTCATCTATATAATATTCGAAATTGCCTTCCTTAAGAGATTTAATCATTTGTTTTTTAGTGGCTTTTTTTCTTCCTTCTATATCACTAAAAACTGATTTAGCTATATCTTTTGTAAGAACTTCGCAAATACCTTTGCCTCCGTAGAAATCCACAAAATGCCATTCCTGTTTTCCGAACATCATTTCCTTAACGTCTTCAACTGATTTTGGTTTATGAGGAAAAGCAACTATAAAATTACTACTTGAGCTATTGCTTACAAATCCTGTTCTAATCTTCATATTAATATCCAGCTTCTTCTTTAATTAAATAAAATTTATCTTCTTGAATATCAAAAACAGAATAACACAACATTATTTCAGAGGCATCTCCATCGCTGTTAAAATGTCCTATATAAAAATCCATGTCATTATTTATTGCATTTTGTAACATATTTATATTCTCTTCGGAAAATTTATATCTAATAGCTTCTTCTAAACTTTCCTTTAAGTCCTCTTTGCTTAAATTTTCTATGAATGCCTTAAGTATACCTTCTTTAAGATCTTTTAAAAAACAACCATCTGATATTCCTAAGCGTTGTACTAATTCTGTTTTTATTTCTTCTAAGGACATTCCTTTTGGAACGATTAAAGTAAAAGAGCTACTTGAACTGTTACTTACAAATCCTGTCCTAACTTTCATATTTATTTCCTATTAATAAAACTCATCTTTTATATTGTCTTCTTCTACTCCTATTAATAAAAGAAACTCATGCATATCAAAATTATCCATGCTTGCATATAATCTTATTTGCTCATCTGTTTCTTCTACACCCCACTGATCATGAGGTTCTGTCCACTCAATTTGAGAGAAGTTGTTTTTAGCATATTCTAAATGATTTTTAATTTTACTTATCATATCTTCTGATAAAAATCTTTTTGATATAATAAAAGAACTACTTGAACTATTACTTATAAATCCATTTCTAATTTTCATTTGTTATATCCAATAATTTCATAATTTTTCCTGCTTTATCTTTTATCCACTGTTCTACTTCTTCTTCGCAGTATATCACTATACCATAATGGTCTCCATCATGTTCATCCATATAAAGAAAAGCATAATAATTTTCTTCTAAATAATCGCAGTCAAGAGGGAATTCTATATCTTCAGAGGTAAAGTCATAATCTTTTGCATTTAACTCTTCTAAGACATAATCTAAAAATTCTTCTCTTTTCGTTTCCTTCTCTAATATTATTTTTTTGCCCCAGTAAATATATTCCCATCCTCTATTAAACCATGGTTTAATCATAATATCTACTAATTCATCTGGAAGATCACTTGATTTCATTTGTATCTCCATTATCAAAAACTATTCCTTCTCGTTTTAACATCTTAACAAATAGTTCAGTTTGTTGTTTTTGGCATTCCATATATCCTTTTACGTAACCATTAAATGCAGGATTATCAGTTACTTCTTCTGCCATCATAGCTATTTCATCGATATTATACATGTCTGTTTCTACTTCTTTTTTAAATTTTTCAAAAGTCATTTTCTATCCTAGTAACATTGTTTAATACAATCTCTAAGTGCTTCCCACTCTTTTTCTTCCAACATCTCTAATCCAATTTTGAATAATATAACATCAGCAGTTCTGTCAATTCCATTATTTCTATCGTCTCTAGTAATTCTTATTGCCTCTAAGCAGTTTTCTAATGAAATCTCTTTTTCATATAACCTATTTATAAAATTAGTCCACACATCTGCTGATAAAAGGCCTATAGATAACCAGCATATAGAAGAGGCTTTGCTATCCATATACTTTCTTAAACAAGCATGAAAAGCAAAAGCCATATTATCTGTTTTCTCTGATTTAGTCATTTTAAACTCTCTTCGGAACAAATATACCTGGCCAAATTTCAAAAGTCTTACGATTTTTTAACATCTCTTTCATCTCAATTCTCATTGATCTTTTAATATCTTTTTCAGCTTCTGTTTCCTCTGTTGTTCCTTTATATTCTCCTGGTTTTATATTAGGCATTTTAAACTCCTTGTAACGACAAATTATAAATAGGACAACTTCTTTTATTTTTTATTAGTCTTTTTCTCCACTTAACTAATCGTGGATTCATCCAAACATCTTTTATAAAATTATCACAATTAAGAACATCTATACCTTCTACCCACTCATCTTCTCCTTCGGCAAAGCTGCAAACATAAAATTTTCCGAAACAATTAATATAAGAACTAAACAGTCCACTTTCACAAGGCTCTGCATATGTCTCTATTATTTCTTTATTCGGATCATCAGCAATACTCTCAATAAAAATAGGAGCAGAACAAGAATCAAATCCATAGTTGATTCTTTTTTCATTGCAATAACTTGTCAATTTCTTATACTTTTCTACATCTAAAACAGAATTAAAAGCATCAGAATGTTTGCCTTTAGGTTTATATTGAAGAAAGACAATAGCATTAAATTTTTCTAATCTTGGATCTGATGCTATATCATCTATTACCTCAAAAGCTCTATTGTAAGTCTCTTCACTCAACATATAATGCATATTAACTTGTGTCATCCCATAATCGGTAAAACTCTTAATAGCATCGTAGGTCTTTTTCTGATTAACTAAAGAAACAGCAACAGCACCACAAAGTTCTGATGTCCTTTTGGCTACTTCTTGAGTCACTTCTAATCCATTGCAAGTATAATTAGGAATAACTCCATTATCTTTAGAGTATTTCATCATAGCAAAGAAATCAGGATTTGAACCTATATCACAAATTCCAAATGCAATCTGAGTAAGAGTCTTAGGCATCTTATCAAATATATTTTTAAATTCATCAAGAGTTAAATGATGAGTATTTTCATCATCACCATTATCTTTGTAACAGAACTTACATCTTCCATTACATTTACCTGATGATATTTCTAAATCAAGAATTTCTGGTCCATATGGAGAGAATTGAGGATCGTCATCAGACGTTTTTCCCCATCTCATAAAATATCCATTTTCCTTATTAAAAAGAAAATTGTAATTTTCTGAAAGAAGAGCTTTCTTGTTGTTTTTCTCTAAAATTCTCATAAATACCTTATTTTAAATAGTTTATAGTTTTTGCTTAATAATAATTGTCGTATTATATCATTTTTATGATTGATTGTCAAGACTTATTATTATTTAATACAAATTCTTGTTCAATTTGGCTTTGCATATCAGATCCGATAGTCTCTACTTTTTTTAGAAAATATCGATCTAACAGCTTTTTACCTGCTGCTGTTGAGTAGAATTTAATAATATCTTTTAACTCTTCTATTGAGAAGCACTCATCTATAGCAGGAATAATTCTATTGATATATTCTTCTATAGTGAATTTCTCTTCTAACTCTTTTAGCTTTTCTTCTGAGACATTGTAGGTAGATGCACACCATTTAAAATAGAATTCTAATTGTTCTTTAGGGACACTGGTTAGTATGCATTTTTTAATGAAAATTCTTATTATATATTCTTTTCGTTCTTCCATTATTTATTTTTATCCTATCCATACTTCACAACATAAGGATATGGTGATTGGGAACTTTTCTACTCTTGCTTCCCTGGGACAATAGTCTGAAGGTTGTTTATACTGCGCTGTAAAGCACCTGCCTTTTTTCAAGAATTCTGCATAGATACTTGTTAGTGCAGATATCCATTCTTTTGCGAGATCCTTATTTTTGCTATCTGATTTACTTATAGCTTGCAGTTTTTCCGTGTCAATCATTCCGTGATTTTGATCGGAACCATTAGAGTCTCTTTCGCATACACATATTATCATATTACTTGCTTCCCTTCATTCTAAGCTTATAAAGTTTTTTACCTTTTGCAAAAACTACTTGTACACCATCATTAAATAATTTCATATCTCCTGATATTGCATCATTGTCAATCACTTTTGTAGTATTAGACTCCTTTTTATTAGAGAATATTTCTATCTCTTCATTTTCATTAATATGAACAGTTATTCCATTATCTAAAACTGTGAAGTTTATACCGACATATGATATATCTTCAACTTTTCTTAAAGAGTAAGAAGCAAACTTACTATCAAATTTAAGAATAAATTTATCATACTTTCCTTTTTTGCTAGCTATTACCATTAATACATTGTTCTTATATTTAGCATCTATAATTTGATAGCCTTTAAACTCAGGACACTGTATTTGATGATGAACTCCTGATGAAGGGAAGACAGAAGCCACAAATGAACCTAAAACGTTTTGTATGATTACACCGTCATAGAATTTAGTAGCATTTTCCATAACATTTCCAACATGTTTGGGAACCGCGTGTATTCCTACTCCCATCTCTATAAAATCTATTTCAGAGACCATATCATTATTTTTGATATAAATTCTTCCTTCATAAGACATCATATCATCTGCTTTTATATTATGTCCAGGCACATTTTGATCAAGAGGATTGTAAAGAATAACATCTCCATCTACTAATGAAGCAGATATAATCTTATTAGAATAAGGAGTTATAGCAACATGTAAATTTTTATTACAAATTTGAGACACATTGCTTTGTTCTATGTAAAAATCTTTAGCAGTAATAGTCGCTCTTGTTCCATCTACAGATATATACTTGACAACATTTGAATTATATTCGAATATCTCTGTAATATCAAAATCTTCATTTCCCAAAACTGTTTGCATAACAACAGGAACCACAATCACTTGAACAGGATCTGTAGGAGGAGCAAATCTTTTACCTTCAAAAAGAATAGCTTTATACCAATCTTTGTATGCTTGAGGAATAGTATCAAAAGGCAGACACACCTTAGGGAATCTAACATCTCTATGAAACACAGGGATATTAGCTTTCATTCTATCTTCCATTCCTTTTATGGTAGGGTGTTTTCCCTTATATGGATGAATTGAAATAAACATTTGAAAAGAAACTACTCCAAATGAGAACCAATCTGTTAATTCACTAAAAGTTTTATTGTGTCTATCTCTGATAGATTCCATAATAGCAGTAGCAGGAAAGCTAGGAGTTTGATAACTATCTACATCGATAAAAAAGACTTCATCAAATTTTTTACTAACAAGAAAATTCATTTCATTCAGATCGACAATGAGAATTTTTTGTTTATGTATATTCTCTATGGTTTTTTGCATTTTTTGAACGAGATCAAGAATATTCTTTGTATTTAAACCCGTTCTGTCTCTAAATGCTTTTGGAAAAAGCTGACAAAGGGCATATGACCGGGGAATATGCCTCATTGTATAACCGATAGGTTTATTTTTATTGTTTAAAAGCAGCCTTTCTGGTTTTATAACATTAGGATCTTTAATTAAAGAAAGTTCTTGTATTTTAGCATAGGGGATTACTGCTTTGGGGTTGTTATATATCTTATAAGCGTAGCCCTTATCAGCATAGATCGAACCTTCCCCTCCAGAATTAACAAATTTATTCTTAGTTAAGTTTATTTCTTTATTAATTTTTTGTATTTTAACTTTCATTTCATGATTATACTATTTTTTTTCACTTTTGTCAAGATAATTAAAGGATTTTTGTAAAAATTGTTGAATATATACCCATTGAGAGGTAAAATTATGCTTAAAACATATAAAAAATGGACAGAACTAGAGACTAAATTTTTGATTGAAAATTATTATGATAAAAATAAAGATTTTTTAATCGAAAATTTAAATAATAGAACATGGAGTCAAATTAAAGATAAAGCCAGATATATAAAAATACGTAAAAAATCTAGAAAATTATCTGACATTTCTATATTGTTAAAAGAAAATCCTATATCTTATTATTGGGTAGGATTTCTAATGGCCGATGGAAGTTTTACAGAAAATAGAGTTTCTTTAGGTATGACTGGTAAAGATATGGACCATCTTATAAAATATAAAAAATTTATAAAATCTAGCAACAAGCTGCATAAAATGCCGCACGACTATTATCAGGTGCGTTCTGTAGATGCCACTAATGTAAGAATTTTGAAGAGCAAATTCAAAATAACTAATAGAAAAACTTATGAACCTTGTGACCTCAATAATATACAAAACAAAGAATTATTATTTTCTCTTATTATAGGCATTATAGATGGGGATGGAAGTATTACCAAAAATAAAAATTGTGAAGCGTATACTTTAAGTATCTCTTTGCATCCATCATGGTTACAAAATCTTGATTATATTAAAAACTTTTTATATAATTATTTTGATGAAAAATGCAATTCTAAACCTGCTTATATTAGAGAAAGAAATATTAATTTGCCTCAAGATGATAAAGATGTGATAAAAAAATATAGATTTTCGGAGATGTATGTTGGGTATAGGCCCCTTTTAATTAAAATAAAAAAGAAAGCTATGCAATTGAATTTGCCTTTTATGGAAAGGAAATTGGGGACAATAAGTTCTTTGTAAGATTGATTTTATCTTTCTTCCCTTTTACTAAGACCTGCATTTTTTGCTAATTCCTCTCGTCTTTTTATTTCCTGTTCGATCTTAAACTTTCGTCTTAATTTCTTCTCTATTTTCCTGGTTTTAGCTTTAGCATAAATTAATCTCCACTTCTTTTTCATATATATTTTGTGTCTGTTTCTTTTTGAACAGAGTTTGCTACAATACTTTTGCTGTTTTCCTGTTAAAGGGTTTCCACAGTGTAAGCATATTTTATTTTCTTCTTCCATATCTTATCCTGTATAGATTACTGCCAAAGATAAATCATCCGCATTGCCCCAATTCTTTTTAGCACAATTTTTACGAAACTTATTAATTCTTCTTTGAACAAATGCTTTGTTAAAATTCTTAAAAGATAATAGATCTTTTAAAACAGTTAAATAAGGCACAGACTGATTGTATCTTGAAGTCTCTGTTATAACTGTTTCGTAGAAGCTATGAACTCCATCAGACATAATAGCAATATATTCTATCTCATCTACGCTAGTTATCTCAACAAAAGTTTTATTATCGGATAATTTTATAAGACCTATATCATTACCTATTCTTTCAATATTAGATTCCATAGGCACAGAAGAAGTCCACTCAGATTTAGAATTAAGAGTAACTTGAGTTACCTGCCTTTTATTATGATTATCTATCCAACTTTTGTATCTGCCTGTCTGATCATACATGTAATTCATGTAAAAAGGATAATTATCGATATAAGCACAATCTATAATGATAGTTTCTCCACCTTTTAATTTTATAGCCATAACACCATCTCCGCAACACATTGCTTGCAAACCATCACCATAAGAAATAGCAGTAAGTAAAGTAGCATCTAAGCATTCGTTAGGCATATTTAGCATCTTCACTGATGGACGAGCAAGCAGGATGCATTCTTTTTCATCGAAGCTTTGAAGACTATCTAATTCTTTCATTTTATTCATAGCAGTTATACTAAGAACTCTTGATCCTATATCTGAGTTAGGAGATCCTGAGCAACCATCTGAAATAGCTATAGAGTTTTGTCCTGCAAGAGCGTAGTCCTGACAAACTTCATGAGTTGTTCCAATATAAAAAGCACAATCTGTGTTCATGATTAATATTCTCCGTCATTTAATATAGTAACATGAGGTGTCGATATATCTACCTCTTGCAAAGAAAAACCACCAGCTTTTAATCCATTCTCCCTGAGAGCCTTATTTAAAAGTATCTCGGCTTTTGTTATATCTTCTGCCACAACAATTGATGCTCCACCTACCGGCCATCTAATATCATGATCTTTACATGTAAACACTTTCATATTATATGCCCTCTATTTTTATTCCTTTAATAAATAACCCTACCTACCCAAATGGACAGGTAGGGTTATATGTCAAACATTTATAAAATATTAAAATTTTAAAACGCCAAGGTTTGACTTATGCCTCCAGTTCCCAAAGCATTTGACTGGCTTGAAACTGACTTAGAGATAAAATCTGCTAACTTTGCTAAGGTCTTATCATTAGCATCCTGAATTTCTACGTACTGATTTAAACCAGTATCATCTTTAAAAGTATCGAGATAATCACCAATTGATGAATCACTACCAACTCCAACACCAATTAAAACTGTCATTATTGACTCTAATATCTCATCATTTATAGCTTTTTGAAGAGATACTTTGACATCACTTGTTTGAGCAGTAGAATCATTATCAACTCCATCAGTGATTATAAACACAATCGCATTAGTCGTAAAATCATGATTATCTAATTTTTTTGCATGATCATTACTTGCATCTATAACATTTTGAGCAGTATCAAATAAAGCTGTCATACCACCAGGATGAATGATCCCTGCATAATCTTGGACATCACAATCAACTAACTGCTTAAATCCATGGATCTCTCTCATCGAACTATTAAAAGCTACAAGCCTGATAAGTAGATAATCAGATCTTGGACTAAACTTACATGCCTTCACAACCTCTTGAATGCATTTTTCCATTTCGTCTTTGAAACTCGATACACTACTACTCTCATCGACTGCTATTGTGACAATAGTGTATTCGGTTGCTCCAAGATCGCCGATGTCAACGGCCGAATATCCATAGTGCTGACCTGTTAAACTGTGTTGAACTAAATCATCTTTCACGATTAATCTCCTATTTTCAAAAAATTAATATTATTTAGAAATCAGTAGTCTTAGCTACCTGCATTCCTCTTGCTACCATATCAGCAATAAACTGAGCCTGAACAGCAGGAAAATCCGCGGCAGGACTAATAACGGGGCTAACAGCATCTTCAAGAAGAACCATCTTTTTGATATAAGAATCGTCTCCAAAACCATTTGCGATATCCTCAGCGGTAAATTTCAAACAGTGGCTCCCTGCCTCTCCCATAAGAAAGATTCGATCCGCTTCCATAAGGGTCTGAATTAATCGGGTATTCAGTTGAGT